>RKMJ01000103.1_pt1 | contig 49816 bp, 53 predicted proteins | sample 2174201 | NCBI WGS metagenome assembly RKMJ01 (sample SAMN10236717, study PRJNA505202) | synthetic metagenome | isolation source: mock community containing 12 organisms: Thioclava sp. ES.032, Psychrobacter... | place: USA: Walnut Creek | collected 2015-10-01 | reverse complement strand
GTAAGCGCGCCATAAACCCCATCTACCCACATTAACGTTGTCTGATCACACTGATGGTCTCTTTTGCTTTGGAGATCATCATGAGCCGCGAACTCAATCCCACTCAAGCGTTTTGGTTAGGGCATCTGTCTTATGCTGCCGCGTTGCAGATGCCGTTAAGTGAATATGCCAACGCACAGGCAGTGACGTTAGCCGACCTGATGGCGTGGGAAAATCGGTTAATCGTGCAAGGCTTCCCCGTGCCACCGCGTTGTCGTCCCGCCCGGTTTGTCGCGGTGGAGGTGGTCGCATGATTCGTCCAGGCACTGACCTAAAGGTTTACCTGTGCCGAGAGCCCGTGGATATGCGTAAGCAAATCGATGGCTTGGCACTGCTGGTTCAGGAAGCCATGGCCTTGAACCCGTTCGATCAAGCGCTGTTCGTGTTCGGTAATCGCCAGCGGGATAAAGTGAAACTGCTGTTCTGGGAACGTAACGGTTTTGTGGTGTGGTACAAGCGCTTGGAGCGTGAGCGGTTTAAATGGCCAACGCACCTTAATGGCGAGACCGTGACGTTAACCGGCCAAGAGCTTAACTGGCTGCTGGATGGCTACGACCTGAAGGCCATGAAGCCTCACAAAGCGCTGTATTTTCAGCGAGTTGGCTAACAAAATCGCCTCCTATTTTGGTGGCGCTTTTGGTATACTACGCGGTATGAAAAACACGGCCTCTTCCTCGACGACGGTTACCCAGCTTGAGCGCAAGCTGGCCGCTGCTGACGCTGAAAATGCGCGGCTATTGGCGTTGATGGAAAAAAAGGAAGCGCAGTGGGAAGCCACCAAACAGTCGCTATTTGAACAGTTCCGGCTTGCCCTGGAGCGTCAGTTCGGCCCTTCCACCGAGAAGTACCGTGTCGACCAGCAAGATCTGCTTATCAATGAAGCGGAAGTGTCGGTTGACGAGGAAGACAACGATGCTGCACCGGAGTGCGACGCCACCGCTGATGACGCGACGATCGACACTGCCACGCCTGCTAAGCGTCGTACACGCGGCGGGCGTATTGCGCTACCGCCAGAGCTACCGCGTGTCGAGATCGTCCATGAACTGCCCGACGATGCTCGCCACTGCCACGATGACGGCACCGCGCTAAAGGTGATCGGTGAGGAGGTCAGCGAGGAGTTGCATGTGGTGCCCGCGCGGATCGAGGTGATCCGCCATGTGCGACACAAATATGCCTGCCCGACGTGCGAAGAGGGCGTCAACACAGCCCCAGCACCCGCCAAACTGTTGCCCAAGAGTAATGCCAGCGCCACGCTGCTCGCCTATATCGCGACGGCTAAATACCAGGACGCGCTACCGCTTTATCGGCAAAGCCAGATCTTTGCCCGCCATGGCGCCGAGATCCCCCGCAATACCCTGGCACGCTGGATGGTGCAGGCGGGAGAACGGATCACCCCGTTGATCGACACGTTGCGCCATCACCTCTTAAACGCCCCGCTGATCCACATGGATGAGACGACGCTCCAGGTGAATCAAGAAGCGGATCGTGCCGCCAGTGCCACCTCGTATATGTGGGTGCAGCGCGGTGGTCCGCCGGGACAACAAGTCGTTCTGTTCGACTACGCCGCCAGCCGCGCCGGACGGGTGCCCGTTGACCTGCTGGGCGACTATGCGGGGCGCTTAATCACCGATGGCTATGAAGGCTACGCCGAGATCGTGCGTCGCAATGGGATCACCCATGCGGGCTGCTGGGCGCATGCCCGGCGCAAGTTCATCGAGGCCCAGAAGGTGCAGCCCAAAGGCAAAACTGGCAAAGCCGACTGGGCGCTGAACCAGATCCGTAAGCTGTACGGCGTGGAAAAACAGGCGAAGGCCCTTGAGCCTGAGACGCGTCACGCGCTGCGTGACCAGAAGAGCCGCCCACTGATCGATCAACTGCGCACCTGGCTCGACAAGTCACTGGCCCAGGTGTTGCCCAAAAGCGCGCTGGGGAAAGCCCTACACTATCTAGATAACCAGTGGCCTCGCCTGACCCGGTTCCTGGACGATGGCCTGATCCCGTTCGACAACAATCCGGCAGAGAACGCTATCCGCCCGTTCGTGGTGGGGCGTAAAAACTGGCTGTTCAGCCACACCCCGAGCGGTGCTCACGCCAGCGCGGCGATCTACAGCCTGATCGAAACCGCCAAAGCCAATGGCCTCTCGCCTTACGACTACTTGCAGTACGTCTTTGCGAAACTGCCCGCCCTCGGCGATGATGAGCTCCACAAGCTGCTGCCCTGGCAGTGGAAAGAGACATTACCGGTCTAAGCGACGCCTGCATAGATGGGGTTAGTGGAGCGCTTACTTGCTGCTGCCATTGTCCGACAATCGCCAACCGAGAATTTCTCGCGTGCAGCAATCGATGATCACCGCCAGGCTGCCCCGTCGGTCCTTACCGCACCAAACGTGCGTCAGATCGGTGGCCCAACGCTCATCCGGTCGTGTGGTCACTGAAGGCAGACTTCGGGCACGCGGCCGGAAGCCCTGCGGTCGCTTGCGTACCTGCCAGTTCTTCAGCTGCAGGATGCGCTGGATCGGTTTGCGGTTCTCACCCAGCACACACGCCAGACGACGATAGCCATAGGTGGGGAATCGCTCCAGAGCCAGCTTTACCCGAGCGGCCAGATCGGTATTGATCACCCGGCGACGCGGTTTGGGACGATAGTACAGCGTCCGCCGGGGGAGCCCCAGCCACTGGCATAGCTTGACGAGTGATACCACGTGGCCCATCTGGGCCAGTTCCGCCTACGACGACCTTACGAGTTCTCGTCCTCGTCGAGCAGGCGTTTGAACTTTTTTAATGCATAGATCTGCAGGTGAGCCTCGCCCAGCGCCTCCTTGGTTTCCCGCAGATCGGACTCGTACTGCTCGCGGATATCCTTGAGCCGGGCTCGGAACCCGTTCTCCATGTCGCGTTGGGCCTCTTCGATCCAGCCCTCGACTTCCGAGACGGTGAGGTCATGCTGTCGAGCCACCTCTGCGACGGTGGTCTTGCCCTTGAAGATATCCATGACCACAGCGGCTTTGCGCTTGGCGGTCCAGCGTTTGACTGAGGGTTCGTTGCTCATCTCATCCTCCTGAAAGCTGCACTATAGCCTATGCAGCTCTGGAGGGGGTCACTTCATGACTACCTTAAGAATTAATAAGATGGCAACCAGGATTGAGCCTTCATACAGTAGCTATTGGTGTGACGGGGGAGCCCACAGCCCCCGTCAGCCTTAATGGAGGAGCGGTCAACATAAAACGTGAACGTCCGTTTGCTTTAAGCCAGGCAGCTAGCTCTGCAAGGTGCCAAAGTTCACCTAAGTGAATACCTAGTTTAAAAAGGCAGTGCTCATGCAATGGCAGGGCAGTTGTACAACAATCCGGTACTGCCTTGCCAACATTCTCGACTGCTAGGTTGTCTGAGACAATTGCGGCAACCCCGCTGTCTATGACCCACTGAAGTAACTTCTCATCCCTGCCATCCAGAACGGCGCAAGCTTCCTTGAGCGAGGCATCCGGTTTTTTGTTCATGCTAAGGATTAACTGATCCAGGCCTGTCCAGAGGCAGAGGATGTCACCCGGCTCGACCGTCACCTTGTCCTTTTCCATTATGACCATAAGATCGTTGTAGCCAATTTCCTTTCTTGGGAATTCTCCAGCGTAAGAGTGTAAATCAATCATTACTCCTCGTCCTTGTACGCCCTGTTTGGCCATGTTCTCAATTCCAAGAGCATTGGCACCAACACCCGAATCATCCATTTTGATGTCTTCGCCAGCACGGAAGCCGTTGTAATAGACAGGGATGGCGTGGCCATCGCCGTTTACATCAAACACTGAGCCGCGATGAGCAAGGCTGTCCCACTGGGTTGAATACTGGGTATGCAACAGAACAGCATCATCTGCCGCAACATCCGTTAACTTTGGATCTTTTTTTCGCCATTCGTAGTTGTAATAGGGCTCATCATTTCGGATGACGGGACGCAATTTCGGTGGGTGTCTCACCGGGCTCAGCAAATTACCCCCCGGGTAATCCAGGGGCAGGCTCAGGCAAAAGGTTTTTCCAACCTTAACTTCCGCGACACCCTGAAGCACCTTATTGTGATCAAGAAGGTTCAGGCGGCCCAACTGATCGTTCTCTCCCCAGTCACCCCAGTTTGCCCCTTCTGGCCTGGCTTTCCAGCGTGGATTAGTCATGATTTACCCTTCCCAAAACCTTTGTAATCATTTTTTCCGTGGACCCTGTGTAGTTTGCAGGGTTTATAAGCCGATCTACATCGTCAACAGAAAGGTGCTGACGAATCCGGTCATCCGTCAGCAAGGCATCACGCAAGGTAATGCCTTGGTCCCATGCTTTACCAGCTGAGCTGTATACCAGATCATGTGCCTGGTTACGGCCAATAATGGGAGCAAGGCCCATCATAACGGCCTCAGCCATGAGCAACCCGCCACCCAAGTGAAGATTTTCCAGCATCTTCGCCCGATCTACCGTGAGCCCACTGAGCATGGTGATTGAATGCTGTAAGCTTCCGGAGAGCAATACAAAAGCTTCTGGTATCACCATCCATTCGAGGGGCATTGCGGCCACTGCCCTTTCATGCTCCTGAATCATGGCAGTCAATTGCGAGCCAACGTGCTCCCGGAGCCGGTTACCGATAGCCATGATTATCGGGCACGCCACCGGGTTCCTTTTCTGAGGCATGGTACTGCTTCCGCCCTTGCCCGGCGTGTATGGCTCGCGAACCTCATCCACTTCAGAACGCATCAGCGTGGCAACCTCGGTCGCAATTTTGGCGAGCGTTCCACCCACCATCGCCAACCAGAATACCGCCTCTGCCCAGCCATCCCGTGCGGTATGCCAGGAAATAGGCGGCTCTTCAAGCTCCAGTTCCCGGGACAGCACTTCCAGGACATCGGTACCACGGTCCCCCAGAGTAGCCAGGGTGCCGACAGCACCACCGAACTGACAAACCAGTGCGCGTCGCTTTACGTCGGGAAGCCGTTCGCGGTGCCTGAGCAGCTCATCGAGCCAGACAGCAGCCTTGAAGCCGAAGGTAACTGGCGCAGCCTGCTGCTGAAATGTCCGGCCGGCCATGACGGTTGCCCTGTGATCTTCCGCAAGTTTCGCGACAGCATCAATCACTTCGTCCAGCTGCCGGGCCAGTATGTCGAAAGCTTCTTTCATCTGCAGAACCATGCCCGTATCGACAATATCCTGAGTCGTCGCTCCCCAGTGGACCCAGCGGGCGCTGTCTTTATCACAGGCGTTCGCCAGTTGATGCACAAGAGGGAGTATTGGAAACCCAACCTTCTGGTATTCCTCAGACATGGCCGCAATATCGAGGTTTTCGACTTTGGCCGCCATCGTTATTGCTTCTGCTGCTTCTTCCGGAATCAGTCCCAGCCGCGCCTGTGCGCGAGCCAAGCCGGACTCTACGTCCAGCCATGCCGCGAAGCGGCTTTTATCCGAGAAGATGTCGTGCACTACAGAGTCGCGAAAAGTGCTGCCGAAGTAGGCGGAATCAACGATAGATGAAGTCATAATCAGAAGTTTCTTTTAGAAAGGTCGGAATTTGCCAGGTATGCAGCTAAAACGATCAGTAGATTTCTCGTCGGAAAATGGATTGCCCATGGATATCAATGACATCTATATTTTCCAGTGCATCGCGAGTAATTGTTTCAATTTCTTCAGGTTTCCCTGATCGCACGATAATGGCACCAACGCGGTTGTTACTGGAAAGTTCGCTGCCAATAGCCATTCCCGCTGTTTTATAGGTATTCACACATACAACGTTACTATTCTGATGAACAATTTCTGGGTTGTATACAATTTTTCCAAACGCACCCTGGCTTGCATAGAGGAAGGTTTCAGCATAGGTTTCCTGGCATTGGTCAACTAATACTGTGGGAGGCACCTCACCAAGAAACGAATTCACCGAAATCTCAATAATGTCAACGCCTGTCATTGCTTCGATAATGGTGCAGCTTTCCCCACCACCAAAACGTGCAGCAAATTCAATTACACTTATCTTGTCGTCGTGAACGATTGCCTGAATCATCAACGGGCAACTTGTGATCCCCAGTGACGTTGCAATACTGGATGCCACACGCTGTATTTCCTGCTTAACACTATCAGAGACTTTGGCAGGCCATGTGCACCCATATATCTGCTGAGCCGAATCCTTCTCTGCGGGAATTTTTCGACGCTGTTTCGTCATCAAAACAGACGCCCTTTGCGCTTGTACAAAGCAATCAATGCCGATCTCTACACCTTCTATAAATTCTTCAACTATGGCTACCCCCGATCGGCTCAGAGCCAGGGCATCCGCTACCGCAGACTTGAGTTCGTCTAAGCGATCAATACGCCTGACACCCTTGGAGCTATTGCTATCGGAAGGCTTTACGATCAATGGAAAGCAAAGATTTTCCGGCACATTCTCAACCGGGACCTGAACAGAGATGAAACGAGAAGTTGGAATTCCATTCGCCAACATGAACTTTTTCATCAACGATTTATTAGTGACGACGTTGGCTGTTTCAGTACTGTAGGGGTGAGGAAGTCCAAGCTGCTCGGAAACGCTACATGCTATTACATTGGCTTGGTCTACACAGGAGCTAATGACCAGAGACGCTTCCCTTGTTCGGGCTATTTGCAGAACTTTTTCAACATCCAGTGTACTCGCGCGGATGTGCTCATCCGCGAGGTCAGCGGCGTAGGGGCGCTCATGGTAGTCGATAAGGAGAGTTCGATATCCACGTGCTTTAAGATTCTCTATTAGTCTTCTGTGGGGAAACGTACCCCCCAGAACAACGGCTACATCTTGGTCCATTCGTCTACTCACAAAGCTATGAATATTCGGATCAACAAGTCATATCTTTGATGAAACGATTTTTTTCGTCATTGGTATCAACGCGAAGAACAGGCATATCACTACGCATCCCTTTGCGAACGCGAACCTCAAGGAACGCCGGCCCTAAGCTGGAAGTAAGTTGCAAGAAAGTGTTTTTAAGTTCTTCACGGCCTGCCACGAAACTGCTAGCTGTCTGGTAGCCGGCGCCTTTACCTATTGCTGTTAGGTCTGCTGCATAGCCTACACTGTTCTGGCCCCCAACAGACTCATGAGCTCCGTTGTTGAGTATTACTTGTAACAAATTGGGTAGCTCAAGGTGGGCGGTAACAGGCATGCTTCCCATATGCATAAGTACAGCTGCATCACCATCAAGACAGATCACTAGCCGTTCAGGTTTAGCTGCCGCAATTCCAGAGGCGATGGAAAGCGTGTGCCCCATTGCACCAACATTGAGAAAATCGCAATTATGTGGCTGGTCGAGCGACTCGCGAATAGCATGAAGTTCCCGAGTAATTCTGCCGGTAGAAGCAATAAAAATGGCGTTGTCGGGCGCATTTTTAAGCAGCTCACGTATTGCATCTTCGCGGCTCATTGCATATTGCTGCTCGTCAGCGTCAAAACCGGCCTTTTCTTTTCGGGCCAGCACGTTCTTGCGAACAAGAAGTGCAGTAGGCTGGTTCAATTCCCGGGCACGAGAAACCGCCCACTCGATTGCATCTGATACAGTTTCCTCATCTTCATCCAGGACTTTGAAGGGGATATTCAGTGCATCAAGCAGAACCGGTGATAATTCCCCCTGTCGCTGGTGCTGAGGCCAATCACCGCTGCCCGGCTCACCGCGCCAACCAATCATCATCACAAGCGGGATGGAGTAAACGCATTTGTCAGTAAGAGAAATCAAGGGGTTCATGGCGTTGCCCATACCGGAGTTTTGCATATAAACCAACGGTACGGTGTTGGTGGCAAGGTGATAGCCTGCGGCTAGAGCAATTGCATTTCCCTCGTTCGCTGCAAGAACATGTCTGTTCTTATCCCATGAGGTATCGAGTCCAAGGCAGAAATCATTCAACAGGGTGTCAGGCACACCACTAATAAATTCGACACCATTTTGTTTAAGAACTTGATAGACATTTTTAAGATCGATCATGAAAAGCCTTTAGAAGTACTTAATTTTGTAGTAAGCGGTGGAACGCTTTGAGGTCTTGAGGCAATTGCCATACTTCATTTTTCAGCAAATCACTTTTCTCTACAGCTACACCTCCATAACCGGCGAGATTCGTAAATTTTTCCTCTAGTTCCGCATCTGTAAGCGGATTTTCGGGCTCTCCTTTCGGGAAGGTCACTAACTCCCTATATACGGTGCCATCATTTGTTTCAAGCCGCAGCTCAGCTGCCCGTTGATCAGGGACACGATCCGTATACTTTTGATCTGCTGAGATCGTCACCTTTCGTGCCAAGGCACGAATTTCGGCGTCGTCAACGGTCTCCTGAGTAAATTCATTGATACCTGCAGAGCCCGTTTTTATTGCCAGGGCCACACTAAAGGGAACACTCATTCGCGCAGCCGAAATATCTGAAACTTCCTTGTGATCATGGCGTCCTGCCAGGCCGTGGTAGGTGGTGATATGTATGTTCTTTATATCCACAGGAAGCACATGGGCCTTCTCCAGTATACGAATCGTACCTTCAATTGACGGATGAGCATGTCGGCATGCTGCGTAAGGCTTTACGTATACGCTGTGAATCCAGTAGCCGCTCGGGCCGTTTGCAAGAATTAACTCCTCCCTGTATTCATCTGTCGTCATTCTCAGAAATCCGGTGTCTCCGTTTAATGCGTCCTCCGGAGCACTAAAGCCAGCACGCGCCATGATCGCAGAGTGGACAGCTAAAACAGCCGCTCGCCCTACACTGTAGGGTTTTAACTCAGATCCTTTGTCGACAACTTTAAGGCTACCAGTTGCAGACACTGACGCTGCCGCCAAAGCATTCTCCATTTCCTGAGCATTGAACCCCAGCATCGCAGCAATGCCCATGGTTGCGCCAATGGCTCCACAAGTGGCCGTCGGGTGATAGCCTCGCCTGTAGTGTGTTGGCTGCATGGCGCTGGCTAACCGAAGGGCCGCATCGTAGCCCACCAACACCCCACGAATAAAGTCGTTCCCGGTCACGTTTAACTTTTCAGTCATTGGAATTAGGGCTGAAAATATAGGAGCGCCTGGGTGAATCATGCCGAAGCGAACACCATCATCCATTTCGGCAACATGGGAACTCAATCCGTTTATCAGTGCGGCGGTTTCTATACCGATTTTAACCGAGCTGCCAATAACGCCGACACCATCCTTATTTTCGCCCGCCATGCCAATGATTTTGCCAACCCGCGGCTCAAGAACCCTGGCACCGGCCAGTGCAGCACCCAGGTAATCAAGTAGGCACCGTTTAACCTGATGCCGGGCGGCTTCATCCGGCTCTTGAATCATGATCCGCTGCAAGTCTGCGACTAACCGTTGAGTCAAATTACTCATTATTTATGCTTGAACTGTCGTGGAGTGAAGTAGGTTTCAGCCTGTCGTTCTGAAGTACGGAGGAGCCTCCGACCTTGCATGGTGCCAAGCCGACTCAAAAGCGTCGAGTACCGCTGGAGGAAGAGCGCCACGCTTGAGAATATCAAGGTTTTCCTGCAACTGACTGAGGCTTGAAGCACCAATGAGAAGGCCATCGCCCTTTTGAGAGTCCAGGGCTGAGTGTTCAGATAACCATCTTAATGCGCCTTCCACCATTGTAATGCCCGTATCATGGCACGCATCCTGGAGCACCTGCAGCGCATTGAAGAACTCTTTCTTCCAATAACGCTGCTTGTAATTAGGGCGGTGAGTGAACCGGCCCGGGCTTGGTTCAGAGTCGAAATTTGAATAATTACCCGCCAAGATGCCACCAGCAAGAGGATTATAAGCGTAGAAACTCATATCCAGTTCCCGCAGCGCGGGAATGAGTTCACTCTCAACGTTCCGGCTTAGGCCATTATATAGCCCTTGATAAACTGAAGGGAGCGTCCAGCCATTTCTATCGCATATATGCCAGATATGAGCGACTTCCCAAGCGGCGTAATTACTGAGCCCTAACTTCTCAAAGTAACCCTGCTGACGTAATTCAGCACATGCTTTCAGCGTTACTTCCAAGGGCGTACTCGGATCAGGAAAATGAAGATACAGTGTTTCTACAGAAGGCTGTTGTAGTCGTTCAAGTGAAGTAAGCAATTGCTCTTTGATCGATTTTTCGTCCAACTTCCCGGTCACTCGTGGATTGACCTTCGTGGCTATTTTCAGTCTTTGTTCAGTTAGCTGTTTGCATGCCTGTCCCAAAAATTTCTCACTATCACCGGAGTTGTATACATAGGCCGTATCCAATTCATCATTACCCCGGCTTGTGAAGTGCTCAGTCATTTCAACACTTTCATCTAGAGTAACCTGGGGGCCAAATGTCATAGTGCCCAGGATTGCCTTAACAGGCATTATTTACCCTCCGCTTTAGGTGAGCGCTTTGCTTCCGGATAGTACTGATCAATCATTCGCTGAACTAAATGAACCTGTTTTATCCGTTTTTTTGCATCCTCTGAACTGGTGTCCCATGAGTGGGTTTTAGCGACTGATCCCCCAGTTTTGAGATATATGGGCGACGCGACCCTAATCATCTCTGGAACTTCGTAATGACGAATGAATCCACCAGTGGAGGCTGGGTTCTCAGTATGAATGTCTACCGGAACGTTAATTGTTTGGCGAATGGCTGCCAGCATCTGGAGCTGGATATCGCGCACCGGATTGATTGAATCGGCACCATTAAGTTCCAACAGCCTTGCTGAGCATGGGTTGCCATGTCCGGTATGGGCCGAAATTTTGAATCTACAGGCTTCCGGGATTTCCCCAGCTTTGCGCATTTCATTTAATACCCAGAGATGGCCTTCGTCATAGAGCAGGAACGATCGGCACCCGAGCATTGCCGCGCGCTTTATGTCTTCAATAGCCCGTACGATTTGATCCTGCCCACGAAGGCGGTAGCCCATGCGTTGACCTTCTGGGGTGTTTACTGAGGCGCTGGTGTCGTATGTTGCCCTGGGGCCAACCGATAGCACCAAGTCCACCTTATGCTTGCCAGCGAGTGAAACCATCTCACTGATTTCCGCATCCGACAGCAACATGATGCCTTTGGTTTGCGTCACTCTGTGGATGACCGCTCCTGTCTCTTTCGCTTCTTCGAGTAAGGTTTTCATTACACCTGGCCCTTGAATGCCGGGAACTTCGAAGCGATATTGGCCACCATCGGGAAAGCGTTTTTCAGAAGAACTCAGAGCGAAATCATCTCCCTGCGGCAGACCTATTTTTTTGAGGAAGTCCTGCGTTGCTTTCATGGTATCTTTCTCTTGGTGGCAATCGTTAGAAAATCAGGTGGTGAAGTCAAGTTTAATGCTTGAACAGTTTCAGATAGCATGACTCTTCTTCAATTACCCCGAACGCCTTGGCACACTGAACGACCTTCTGGGCCCAATTTCGGTGTGGGTTTATTTCATTCATTTTGTTGGATTTTTTACTCTTTATCACCCCACCGCTGGCATCAAGAACTTGCAAAGCGTCCTCGTACTCTTCTAGCGTCACGGCCTGCATCGCATTTACATACTTTAGATGCGAAGGATGGATAATGGTCTTTCCGATAAATCCATTTGATTTATCCAGAATCACCTCTCTGAGCAGGCCGTCAATCGCATCATTTACAATAGGCTGGCGATTGACCAATGAATGGTGAATATTCTGCTCGATAATATCGTCGATATTGTCGCCTGAAGAGGCAAGGAAATACTCCCATACCGGAGCAGAAACGATGTAACCATCGGTGGCGCGATTAAAAAAGTTCAATATGTCTGAAAGACAATCTCGAACCACAAGAATGTCGTAAATAGATGAATTCATGCCCCTACGGACACCAAACAACGATGAGAAATCCGTAGCACCCACGCGAATGTTGAGAATAAGGTCCCGGAATGGTTCTAGCGTGTTCTTGAGCAGTCTGAGCTCCATTGTTCGGGTTTCATGAAAGGCTATTGCCGAGCCTTCCAGAATGGGCATGCCGTATAACCTTACGCCAAGACGCTGGTTCAACTTTGCCAAATGATTCAGAAACAGAAGGCTGTTTTCGGAGCTGAATTTTGGAAAAACAAATCCTGTTAGTAGGTCAGCCTCTTCCGCTATCAAACGATCAGTAAAACTAATGAAGTGTTTTTCGTTTCTAACCCTAAGAAAAATTAACGGGATGTCTGACTGACCAATTTTCCCTGCCCGAATCGCTCCAGCAAGCGACCGAAGATGCCTGAGAACATTATCTTCCGCTTCCGGCAAGTTTTCTTCAGTAATCGCATCCTCGAAGCACATAACCATGGACGTAAGATCATTAAGGTCTTGGCTCAACAGCTTATTAATTACTTGCCTGGTTGCTGGCATATATAAAGTGCCACCAAGACAATACTGGAGAAGATTTTTTTCGGTATATTTGTCAAACTCGACTGGAGTGTGGACAAATGGGAAGTCTGGCTTGTGTCTGTGATGCTTCATGCAACGCTTCTTATCAGATCAATGATACGTTGAGATGCTGATGGTGTTATGCCTACGTAGAGGGGTAGGCAGATAATTCTATTTGCTAAATTTTGTGAATTGATACAAGTTTTTTGACAACTTGATTGAAGTTGGGCCAATTGGTTGAGCGAAGGATAGAAATACCTTCTGGCCAGTATGTCTTCACCCGCCAATACGTCCAAGAGCTCTTTCAGTTGAGTTTCGCTTTTTAATGCTAAGGGGAAGTAGGCACAGTTTTGTGTCGCATGCGGGCTCCAGGCCTGAAGCTGCCCGCATGGCTTCAAGCCACGCTCATACGCCTTCCAAACTGCCACTCTCGCGTCATGGTTACTTTCCTTTTCATCCAGTACACAAAGCCCCATCGCCGCATGTAGCTCGCTCATTTTAGCGTTGATGCCTAGTTCTTCGATTGCCTCTGGCCCAGTGATGCCGAAATTGATCATTTTCTTGGCACGCTCGAGGTCTTCTTTCTTCTTGAATACAATCGCGCCGCCTTCACCGGTGTGAAATAGCTTGGTGGCATGGAAGCTAAGCGTAGCTGCATCCCCATGTTTGAGAAGGCTTTCGCCTTTGTAGTTCACACCAAAGGCGTGGGAGGCGTCGTATATTACTTTCAGGTTATGCTGGCTTGCAATTTCGTCAATGGCTTCCACGTCACAGGCGTTGCCAAAGACATGTACGGGAACAAGGGCGCGCGTGCGTGGGGTAATGGCCTCTTCGATGAGGCTTGGATCTAAACACCAGGTATTCGGGTCAATATCTGTAAAGGCAGGATACACGCCTTCCCATTTTAGCGAGCTTGCGGTAGCTACAAAGGTGAATGGCGTGGTGATCGCCTCGGTAAGCTCGCTACGACCACTAATATCCAGTGCTCGGTAAGCAATCTGCAAGGCTAAGGTGCCGTTGGCGACAAGCAAGAGGTTTTCTACCCCGAGGTATTCTTCCAGGCGCTGAGTAAGTTGTTGCACTAATTCGCCGTTGTTCGTGAGCCAAGCGCGCTCATAAATGCCATCTATATAGCGGTCGAGCTTTTCACGGCTAGGCAAGTAGGGCTTGGTCACAGGTATCATAGTAGGCCTTTCATCACGCATGAATGATGCGACAGGGTTGCTTATGCATCACTCACCAATTGCTGTAAGTAAGCGCCGTAGCCGCTCTTTTCCAATGCCTTGCTTAGGTCCATCAACATCTCTTGGTTGAGCCAGCCTTGATTGAAGGCGATTTCTTCAAGGCAGGCAATTTTGTAGCCTTGGCGCTTTTCAATGGTTTCAACAAACTGCGCAGCTTCCAATAAGCTGGCATGAGTACCTGTATCCAACCAAGCAAAGCCGCGACCAAGCAGTTCAACGTGTAAATCTCCGCGCTCCAGATACGCTTGGTTAATACTGGTGATTTCAAGCTCGCCTCGAACTGAGGGCTGCACCTGCTTGGCAATATCAATTACATCATTATCGTAAAAATACAAGCCTGTTACGGCATAGTGTGAGCGCGGTTTTTTGGGCTTTTCTTCGATACTCACCGCACGTCGTTCTGAGTCAAACTCCACGACTCCGAAGCGTTCCGGGTCTTTTACTTGGTAGCCAAACACAGTTGCTCCGCTATCTCGAGCAGCCGCTTGACGAAGCTTGGGTGTAAAACCTTGACCATAGAAGATGTTGTCGCCGAGCACGAGGCAGACATTGTCGCCACCGATAAATGTTTCTCCGATGATAAATGCCTGTGCTAAACCTTCTGGATTGGGCTGTACTGCATAATTTAGGTTAATGCCAAAGCGGCTGCCATCGCCGAGCAGGCCCTGAAAGCTCGCCTGGTCATGGGGTGTGGTGATAATCAACACATCCCTAATGCCTGCCAGCATCAGTACTGACAATGGGTAATAGATCATCGGTTTGTCGTAAATTGGCAGCAACTGTTTGGAAACGCCCATGGTGATAGGGTAAAGCCGGGAGCCGCTGCCCCCTGCTAAGATGATGCCTTTCATGCTTTGCCCTCGCCCAATACTGGTATTGGCTTATCGGCCAACAGCGAAGGTTCTTTATCTTGGTGATTCGCTGCGGCATGCAGTGTCCACAGGACTGTCTTGCGTAACCCGCTACCAAAGCTTTCCAGAGGGCGCCAGCCTAACTCAAAAGTGATTTTGCTGTTGTCGACCGCGTAACGCAGGTCGTGCCCCGGACGGTCTTCCACGAAGGTGATTTGTTCGATATATGAGTTCTGACCACGGGGTGCTAGCTCATCCAGCAATCCGCAAATTCGGCGAACTGTTTGTATATTACTATGCTCGTTGTTGCCGCCGATGTCGTACGTTTCTCCCAGGCGACCTTTGGTCAGCACCAAGTGCAAAGCGCGAGCGTGGTCTTCCACATAAAGCCAGTCACGGATCTGCGTACCGCTGCCGTATACCGGTAGCGGTTTGCCACTTAGCGCGTTTTTTATGGTGAGGGGAATGAGCTTCTCTGAGTGTTGCCAGGGGCCGTAGTTGTTGGAGCAATTGGTGATCACTACGGGCAAGCCATAGGTGCGGTACCAGGCGCGAACGAGATGGTCTGAACTGGCTTTGCTGGCAGAGTAGGGCGAGCTAGGTGCGTAAGGAGTCGTTTCATTAAATGCAGGTGCGTCGGGGGTTGCTAAATCACCGTACACCTCATCGGTAGAAACGTGATGAAAGCGGAAGTACTTACGTTTTATTTCAGCAAGCCCTTGCCAGTAGTCCCGGGCGGCTTCTAAAAGCGTGTAGGTGCCCACAATATTGGTTTCTATAAAGGCGGCTGGTCCACGAATTGAGCGGTCAACGTGGCTTTCAGCGGCTAGATGCATGATGGCATCGGGGTGGTGTTGTTGAAACAGCCGATCAATCGCTTGCCGGTCGCAAATATCTACTTGTACGAGTTGGTAGCGTTCACTTTGCGCTGCACCTTCTAGCGCGTTGAGGTTGGCGGCATAGGTGAGCTTGTCAGCATTGATGATGTCCCAGTCAGTATTCGCCATCAAAAAGCGTATAACGGCGCTGCCAATAAAACCTGCACCGCCAGTGATGAGTAGCTTCATCTAAATGCCTTAGAATAGTTTTATCACGTTAGGTACAGTGTGCCTGAGATTTCTGCAGCAAAACGCTTGAAATGCGCATGTTTTTGTTCACAGACGCATCAATTAAAAGTTTTGATGATGGGAAAAGATCACAAGCCTCGTTAGGGGAAGCTGATTGTTCTTGTCCTCACCGCGATTTAGGCTTCACCGATGCTGACCGTGTTGAAAACGTACGCCGGATAGCGGAAACCGCCAAGCTTGCGGGATATTCATCTCAATACTGAGATGATGAACCCTGAAGCTGCCGCTGATACAGTAATGGAAGCGTTACGCGAGCGTGGAATGATTGGCTAGGCAATACTGGATATAGTCGACAGGGCCGTGAAGTATCAACATGTGCAAACACGAGTAGTGCCAGGAGCATAACAGTTGTAGTCTTCCCCTCTCACACAGGTCTGTCCTATGGATAGAAGCAGGGCGAGTAACTTAGTGTATGATTTTCGTCTGATGTATACTTGTTGGCTGCGCAGTTCAGGCGGCTCGCAAGGCAGCGCTCACCACACTAATTAGAAGAGAACCGGCAGTGGATTCCACAGACTTGATACTCATGATCGCCATTTTGTCGGTCTGGTTCAGCCTTAACTGTGGCTTGGTGTTGTTGTATTTGCTGCTCAACGGAGAAGCTCCGAAGTTCAGGTTCCGCTCTGCTAAGCGTTCTAAATCCTTGCCTGTTGCCCCGTCCAATTCAGCAGAGCCAGATGATGCGCCGGTTCTTGTGGATGAAAACGCTAGTGCGTGGGGGCTGTTTGTGATGTTTGATGAGCCGACGATGGCTAGCAATGAGCGCTTAAGCATCGTGCTTTTATCTTCTGGCGCGGTGTATGAAAGCAGCACTAAGTCTTTCACCCTGGCGGGAGACTCACCCCGCAACCCGATTCATATTGCTAACGCCTACCCACCTGCCTCACTGCCTTCCTTCAACCAGGATAACGGTCAATTCCCTGTGAAGGGCGTGGCGTTGAAAATGATCAAGAAATCGCGTAGTGCCACGCCCAACAAACTTCAGCTGGTGCGCTTGGTAAAGTTAGCCAAAGAACTCGCACGGATTGGCGGAAAGGTCGTGGATGCCGACAAGCAACCAGTGACCCCCAGCGGTTTTCAAGCAGTGATCGACGGGAAGGCGAAAGTGTAGGTGTTTCTCAGAAGTGGAGCAGTTGCTTAGAGTAGAGAGACAGCGCCTTATTTACCTGATTTTGTATGCGCTGTATGCCCCAAAAGCTCAATGGAAAAAGAGGGCAGGGCTCACGCCAAAGCGTTTGGCGAGCGCCTCGATATGGCGGCGGGTAAGGTCGCGTCCCTTGCGGTTGAGTATTCTGGAAACCAGCGACTTGCTGCCTATTTCGGGTAGGTCTGCGACACCAAGCCCGTGCTGGTCCATCAGGGACCTGAGCATATCCACCGCATCCTGAGACTGAACACCGGCATTGAACTCGGTAAATTCTTTGGAGGCATTTTCCCACTCCTCAATGGCATCGGTAAGGCGCTCAATAAGGGCGATATTGTTATCGACGTCGTCAATCAGCTCGCCGACCATGGTCAGCGCCTCTTGATACTCCGCCTCAGAGTGGATATGAGACAAGAACGGTACGGCGTGGAAAACAGCCTTGGCCTCTTCGAGGTAGGGGGTGGCATTCATTTATCGGCCTCCTTGGCATACCGACGACAAAGCTTGTCGTATTCGGAATGCGTAGTAATGTGCTTCACGTACAGAATCTGTTGCTCGAACGAGATAAACGCAATTAGTCTCAGGCCTGAGAAGATTGCCAAGCCACTAGCTTTCACGCGACCACTGAGCGAGCCGCCAGCTTTTATTGTATGCAATATTACTCGCCCCTGTGCCTCAAGCCCTTCCCCCCGCAGCCGATACTATAAAAGATAGGATGCATCTTAATCCCGCCAGGGTCGGCTTCACCATTATAAGTATTACAATCAGCAGGTGATGCAATGCTGGAGAAACTCCACAAGATCAATGTGAAATACACCCTGGCGTTTATCCTGGTGGCCTTGTCGCTGCTGGGCGTTGTAGTGGTCGATAGCCTGCTAGTCCAATCCATACGCGAGCGCATGACGGCGTTCAGCGGCTCGTTTAATCCGGCGGTGTCAGCGGTGCTCAATGCGGACCGTGATTTGTATCAGTCGCGGGTAGCAGAGCTTGAAGTGCTGCGCGAAGAATCGGGTAGTCAGGCGGCTAGCGCCCAGTACGACGATTACCTTGAAAATGCCGAGCAGGCGTATGACCGGATGCATGACTTCCTCACGTTACTGGACGCGTATCCGCAGGTGAGCGAGGGGCTTGAGCCGTTCGAGGATCGCTTTACGGCCTGGGAGGCGGCGTCCCTGCGTGTCTTTGAGCTTCATGCGGACGGCGAAGTTGACGCCGCTGAGGAGCAACTGGAAGGTGACTCGCTGACGGCCTTTAACTCCTTGCGTGAGCTATACAACATCGCCGGTGAAAGTGCTGATGCGCGTGGCTTGGCCCTTGAGGAAGAAACGCTGGCCCAGGTGGCCGTGCAGCAGCGCTGGGTGATGGGCTTCACCGCCTTGGTGCTCCTTGCCACATTGGTTATTGCCTTGATGGGGCCGAACCTGATGTCCCGGGCACTTCGTCAAGTCAGCGGTCGCATTCGCGATATTACCCAGGGGGAGGGCGACCTGACGGCGCGCATTAATAGCCAGCGTCGCGACGAGATCGGCGAGCTGGCCCGCGAGTTTGATGGCTTCATTGCCCGTATGGATGTCAGCTTCCAGGCGGTGCGAGATGGCGCCCGCAATGTCAATGTGGCATCGAATGAGATTGCCACCGGCAGTGAGGATCTCGCGTCGCGAACGGAAGAGCAAGCTTCGGCGCTGCAAGAGACGGCGTCCAGCATGGAGGAAATGTCCTCTATCGTCCGCCAGAACAGCGAGTCGGCCAGCAATGCCGATACGCTTTCCAGTCAAGCCTCCGAAAAAGCCGAGAAGGGTGTCAAAGAGGTCCAGCACTCGGTGGCCTTGATGCGCGAGCTTGAGACCAGTTCGCGCCAGGTGGGTGAAATTGTCGAAGTCATCGATTCGATTGCCTTCCAGACTAATATCCTGGCGCTTAACGCCTCGGTCGAGGCGGCGCGTGCGGGCGAACATGGCCGTGGCTTTGCGGTGGTGGCCAGCGAAGTGCGCAACCTCGCCAGCCGCAGCGCGGACTCATCCAAAAAAATCCGTGAGATGATTACGGATATTAGTCAGCGCATCGCCAGCGGGGCCGAGCAAGCGGTACGCAGCGGCGAGGGCATTCAGGATACGGTAGAAGCCATCCGCCAAGTCTCGGGACTAATGAACGAGATTTCGCTGGCCGTACGCGAGCAGGAATCTGGTATTCAGCAGGTGGGCACGGCGCTAACACAGATGGATTCCGCCACGCAGCAGAACGTCACGCTGGTGTCGCAAACCAGCGGCTCGGCGGCCTCCCTTCAGCAGGAGGCCAACCGCCTCACGCGCCTGGTGGATGCGTTCAAGCTGAGTGGCGATAGCTCAGATACCGCTTCTTCAGCGCTACCCAAGCCGGCTTCCCAGCAGGTAGCGCAGCGCAACCCGATGAAAAACGAACCTGAGTGGGAAGCTTTTTAGATGAGTTGTCAGTGCTCGACCCGTCACGGGTCTGGGCCAAAATTGATTTTCCTGGTTTTTGTTCGATAATGAGAGGCTTTACATGGCGCCCCTGGGGGATGGGGCGCTCAGTTCCTCTTTCAGCAGGGAATCAACGCATGGACCCGCATAAACTGGCGGTAGCCTTGGCCATTGCAGCAGGCTGGCTAAGTTTTAACAGTCTTATCCTCTCAATGTATTTCATACTAAGTAAAAGAGGGATATTGGAAGTCGACGGTTGGAAAATGGGCGAGTGGCTGAAGCTTGGGCGACGATTATCACCTGTTGCCGAGCGGGACGTATTGCCATCCCGGTCGCCTGTCGCGGATATAAAGGTGAACACCTCCTCTACGCTACCTAGCCATGAAGATAGTGTAGAGGAGGTGGCTCCTGAAAAGGGCAAGGCTGGCGAATACAGCGCTGTGCATGTGCTTTTTGTCATGTATAGCCAGCCCAATATCGCAATCAATAAAAAACTCCAGCTGTGCTTACAAAACTGGGAGGCCCACTACGATGCCGATCTTAAGGTTTACATCGTGCCTGGGGTTACCCCGCAGAACCCGTTACGCATTGCCAACGCTTACCCGCCTGGGGAAATGCCTTCCCTGGAGGCTTTTCAGCAGACGGAAAACCTGATTAGCGGCGTGAGCGTGATACTCGAAAAGCCGAAGCGTAAGCGTGGTTTTGATAAGGTCCAGTTGGAAAAGCTTATCATCTTTACGCAACAATTAGCCGCCTTAGGCGGCGAGATACTCGATGCCCAGCGCCAAGTCGCTACGCTTAAAACGTTCAACGCTATACGGTACAAATAGTCCACCAACGAGGCTGGCTGTATATTCAATAAAAGAATAAAAAGTGGCTTTAATATTCTTTTGTTCGCTTTTTTCGATGCGCTTAAAATAGCCATCATCAACGCCACATGGCTTTCTGTGCGGCTATTTGAATCGTCGGAATATCGACCTAACGAGGTAACAGATTCATGCGACTAACACGCACGCTGAATATGACCCTGGGCGCGTTTGCATTAAGCATTGCCAGCGGGTTATTTGCCGCCACTACCCAAGCCGATACGCTGAAGGTTGGCATGTCGGGCGGTTATTTCCCCTTTACCTTTGTGGAGCAAGACGAACTCAAAGGGTTTGAAGTCGATGTCATGAACGCCGTAGGTGAGATAACCGGCGATGACATCGAGTTCGTGACGGCAAGCTTTTCTGGCTTGGCCGGTATGCTGGAATCTGGACGGATCGATACGATTGCCAACCAGATTACGATAACTGAAGAGCGCCAAGCGAAGTATGCATTCACCTCACCGTATGTTTACGATGGTGCGCAGGTAGTGGTTCGGGCAGGTAACGACACCATTCAAGGCGTTGAGGACTTATCCGGTAAAAGCGTCGCCGTGAACCTCGGGTCTAATTTCGAGCAACTGCTACGTGAACTGCCCAATGCTGATGAAATCGATATCCGCACCTACGAGTCTAACGTCGAGCAGGACGTGGCGGTTGGCCGGGTGGATGCCTTCGTGATGGATCGAGTGAGTGCCAGCCAGGTCATTAGCGAGCGCAATTTGCCGCTTGAGTTGTCTGGGCAGCCATTCAATACCATCGAAAATGCGCTACCGTTCCGTGATGATGAAGAAGGCCGTGCCCAGCGCGACCGTGTTGACGCAGCGCTCGAAGAACTGCGCGATAACGGAACGCTAGCGGATATATCGCAGAAATGGTTCGATACTGACATCACCCAACCATAATCGAGGCTCTCGCCTGTTGATGGCGGCCGTGGCAATGCCACGGCCGTTTTGCTTATAAGCGACGTAACTATGCTGAATGTGGAGTATATGTGGGGCCTGCTGCCGGTCCTGTTAAGGTATTTACCGTTAACGCTGCAGATGGCGACTATCGCCATGCTGTTTGCGCTGATTATCGCCTGTCTGTTAGCGGTAGTTCGAGTCTCGCGGATACCGGTGCTGAATGGTGGGGCACTGCTGTTTATTTCGTTCTTCCGCGGAACGCCGCTGCTGGTGCAGCTGTTTCTGTTTTACTACGGCCTACCGCAACTGATTGATGCGCTCATTTCCATTAATGGCGTGACCGCTGCCGTGCTGGGTCTAACGCTGCATTTCTCCGCGTACATGGCGGAATCCATTCGTGCGGCCATTGTAGGTATTGACCGGAGCCAGACCGAGGCGGCGCTTTCCATCGGCATGACCCAGTCGCAATTGATGCGCCGTATTATCCTGCCCCAGGCAACCCGTGTGGCAACGCCGACGCTGATGAATTATTTCATCGATATGATCAAGGCCACCTCGCTGGCGTTTACCCTGGGTGTCACCGAGCTAATGGGCGCTACCCAAAAAGAGGCCTCAGGAAGCTTTCTCTATTTGGAAGCGTTCTTGCTAGTGGCGATTATTTACTGGGTGGTGGTGGAGGTACTCTCATGGGGCCAGCGCCGTCTGGAAACGTATCTGAATAAGGCGTATCAGCGATGATCACTCTGGAATCTGTCAGCAAGCGATTTGGTCAGCAGCCAGTGTTTACAGACATCAATTTGCATTTAGACCAGGGTGAAATCATTGTCATTATCGGCCCATCGGGGACCGGTAAATCAACTCTGCTGCGCTGTATTAACTTTCTTGAACGCCCGGAAGCGGGGCATATCACGGTAGGCAACTTACGCGTCGATGCACGCCAAGTGAGCCGCGCCGATATTCTGGCACTGCGGCGAAGAACCGCCTTTGTGTTTCAGAACTATGGTCTGTTTGCGAACAAAACGGCGTTGGAAAACATTAGCGAAGGCATGATTGTGGTAGACAAGCTGCCCAAGGCTCAAGCCGACGCGCGGGCGAGGGATATTTTGGCGCGGATTGGCTTGGCGGATAAAGCGGATGCCTACCCGGCGTCGCTTTCCGGTGGCCAGCAGCAACGGGTTGGTATTGGTCGGGCGATGGCGGCCAATGCCGATGTGATTCTGTTTGATGAGCCTACTTCGTCGCTTGATCCCCAATGGGTAGAGGAAGTGTTAAGCTTGATGAAGCAGTTGGCGGTAGAGCGGCAGACGATGATCGTCGTCACCCACGAGATGCAGTTCGCCCGTGACGTGGCGGATCGCGTGGTATTTATGGACGAGGGTGGTATTGTCGAGCAGGGCCCGCCCGAGGAACTGTTCACGGCACCCAAGGATGAGCGCACTCGCCACTTCCTGCGCAAGATTTTGGCGCCCATGGGGCAGACAGTGCCGTGAGTGTCGATAGCATTATGGTTTGCGAAAATTTCGAATAATGCTACTCTGAAGGGTAAGTCCCTTGTGTTTTTTAGGAGGAGAGGCAATGGTCTCGCTTACCGCCATGCTGCCCAGCCAAGAAGAGGCCGCGCTTGCTAAGCTATCAAGCCGGGAATTAGCTGCGTCTGTGGAAACAAAAGCCTCCACGCAGCAGGTAATGCTTTCCGGCAAGGATGGTCATGCGCATCACGTTGAAGTGCCCGTAAGCGCGCTTCGTTTGTTGGTAGATATTCTGACGGAGCTAGGTGAAGGTAATACCGTAAAGCTGATCCCTGTTCATGCAGAGATGACCACCCAGGAAGCGGCCGATTTGATGAATATGTCGCGTCCGACGTTTATCAAGTTATTGGACGAAGGAAATATTCCTTACCATCGAGTCGGGAATCGTCGCAAAGTTAAGTACACGGATGTGATGGCTTATAAGCAAGAGGTTGATCAGCAGCGGCTTGAAGCCCTTGATGAGCTGTCATCGCTGGATCAGTCACTCGGTCTGGGCTATTGATGAGTTCGTATTACACAGTGGTTTACGATGCCTGTGTCCTTTATCCGGCGCCGTTAAGAAGCTTTCTCATTCATTTGGCAATAACCGATTTGTATCGTGCTCGTTGGTCGCGTCAAATACATGAGGAATGGATGCGAAACCTGCTGGCTCAGCGTGATGACCTGTCATGGGAAAAGCTTGAGCGCGTTCGTGAGCTAATGGATAGGCACACACGCGATGCAGTCGTGGAAGGTTTTGAGTCTTTGATTGATGGGTTGACGTTGCCAGACCCAAATGACCGCCATGTGCTTGCTTGCGCTATTCATAGCGGGGCTGAGGCGATTATTACCTTTAATCTCAAAGACTTTCCAGACGCTGTTCTGGCTCAGTACGATATTAGATCGATACATCCTGATGAGTTTTTATCGGACATGTTGGCGTTAAGTCCAGGTGATGTTATCCAGGCAGCTCAGCGCCATAGACAAAGCTTGAAGAGCCCACCCTTTAATGCCGAAGAATATCTTGATTTGCTATTAAATCAGCGGCTTCCTGAAACGGTCAGTGAGCTTAGGCGCTATCGTCTAATGCTTTGATGCTTAGCGTGGTGTGTTGGCGGCGGACTTTTTACGCTGTTGAAACACCCTAGCAAGCCCGCATTCTGCGTGATAGACTATGCCATCCTCTCAGACAAGACCCGTGAGCGGGCAGCTGAAATGAACTGCTCGCTACACTAATTTGGCCGGGCTATTGCACAAAAATAGCTGCCAAATCAATTGGTTGTTACGGAAGCGTCGTATTGTCCGAGTCGGCGTGCGACGAACACATAGTTAATCCGTTGCCCTTTAATCGGCAACCTTATTCTCCAAGGAGATACCCAGTGGCGAACAGCAAGCAAGCTCGCAAGCGCGCCCGTCAGGCCGAGAACCGTCGCGTCCTGAAAGCTAGCCAACGCAGCATGGTCCGCACCTACATCAAGCGTGTGATCAAAGCGATCAACACCGGTGACCATGGCAAGGCGATGGAAGAGTTCAAGGCAGCGCAGCCGGTCATCGACCGCATTGCGGATAAAGACGTGCTTTCCAAGAAGAAAGCCGCGCGTCTGAAAAGCCGCATGAACAAGCGCATTAAAGCACTGGCGGCGTAAGCCGGCAGGCGCCTTAAAAAACCGGCTGCGGCCGGTTTTTTTGTGTCTGTGGATTGCCAATGGAAGGGTGACGAGGGCGATGACCACAAATTCGCAGCCGGAAGTCCACGAGCAGCCCCCCCGGCGTGGGTTGATGCGCTCGGGGTTGATTGTCAGCGCCATGACCATGCTCTCGCGGGTCATGGGCTTGGTGCGCGATGTGGTAGTGGCCGCATTGCTGGGCGCGGGTGACGGGGCCGATGCGTTTTTTGTGGCCTTCAAAATCCCCAATTTTCTGCGTCGCTTGTTCGCCGAGGGAGCGTTCAACCAGGCGTTTGTGCCGGTGCTTTCCGAGTACTCGACCCAGCGTGACAAGCAGGAAATCCGCGAGTTGCTCAACGCCGTGGCGGGCAGTTTAACGGCCATTCTGGCACTGATTTCGGCGCTTGCCATGCTGGGAGCACCCTGGCTGATTTGGCTGTTTGCACCGGGGTTCGGGCGAGACCCGGAAAAGCTCGCCATGACGGCGGACATGCTGCGGTTAACCTTTCCCTATTTATTGCTGATCTCGCTCACCGCCTTTGCCGGTAGCGTGCTGAACACCTGGAACCGCTTTGCAGTGCCAGCGTTCACCCCGGTATTGCTCAATATATCGCTGATTGGCGCGGCCGTGCTGCTAACGCCGTTGATGCAAGAGCCCGCCATGGCCCTGGCCTGGGGGGTGTTAATCGCCGGCGTCGCCCAGTTGGTGTTCCAGGTGCCGTTTTTGCTGCGCCTGGGGTTGATGCCGACCCCATGGCCCAACCTGGCCCATGAGGGCGTGCGGCGGATTTTGAAGCTGATGGGCCCGGCGCTGTTTGGCGTGTCGGTGTCGCAGATCAATCTGCTGCTGGACACCGTATTGGCTTCTTTGCTGGCCGCAGGCAGTGTCTCGTGGCTGTACTACTCGGATCGTCTGGTTGAACTGCCGCTGGGGGTATTTGGCGTGGCGATTGGCACGGTGATCTTGCCAGCGCTTTCCAAACGGCATGCTGACCAGTCAAACGTGCACTTTGCCGCCATGCTGGACTGGGCGATCCGCATGGTGCTGTTGCTGGGGTTGCCCGCCGCCCTGGCGCTGGTGGTGCTGGCCGAGCCGCTGTTGATCACGCTGTTTCACTATGGCGCGATGACCGATACCGATATACAAATGGCGGCGATGAGCCTGCGCGCCTACGCCGTGGGGCTGGTGGCCTTTATGCTGATTAAGGTGCTTGCGCCGGGCTTTTTTGCCCGCCAAAACACTAAAACGCCGGTCAAGGTGGCCATTTTTGCCATGGCCGCCAACATGCTGTTCAACCTGATACTGGTTTGGCCGCTGGCCCATGCCGGGTTGGCGTTAGCCACGGCGCTGTCGGCGTTTTTGAATGCTGGGCTGCTGGGTTACCTGCTTTATAAAGAGGGTGTGCTGGTGTTTCAGCCGGGCTGGGGGCGCTTTGCGGTGCAACTGGTGGGCGGCTGTGTCCTGATGAGCCTCGCGCTGTATTTTGTCGCGCCCGAATGGACGGCATGGCTTGCCATGAGCCTATGGCAGCGGGTCGCCTGGGTGTCAGGGCTGGTGGCGCTGGGCGCGGGGCTGTACTTTACCTGGCTGGGGGCGTTGGGTTTACGAATACGGCATTTGAAAATGCGTGCCTAACGCTGCACGGCAGCGGCTAGGTTCGTTATAATCAAGGGCTTTGCTGCCTGCTTCTTGGGCGGGTAAGCGGGCTAGCAACGGCTGAGGTGCCATGCGGGTCATTCGAGGTTTGCACAATTTAACGGTGTCTTCGCGGGGCTGCGTGGCGACCATCGGCAATTTTGATGGTGTGCACCGTGGCCATCAGGCGATTTTGCAGCAGTGCCGCGAGCACGCTGCCCGCCTGGGGGCGCCGTTAACCGTGGTGGTGTTTGAACCCCAACCGCGTGAGTTTTTTGCCGGCGACCAGGCACCGCCAAGGCTTACGCGGCTGCGCGAAAAGGTCCGCCTGCTGGGCCAGCACGGCGCCGAGCAGGTGCTGTGCCTGCCGTTTAACGATGCGCTGCGTAGCCTCACCGGCCGTGAGTTTATCGATCAGGTGCTGATTGACGGGCTCAACGTAAAACATCTGGTGGTCGGCGACGACTTCCGCTTTGGCTGTGATCGGCGTGGCGATTTTACCCTGCTGGAAGCCGTGGGCCGGGAGTACGGTTTTGGCGTTGAGCATACCCGTACCTTTACCGTTGACGACGAGCGCGTGTCCAGCTCGCGGGTGCGCACGCTGTTGGCCAGCGGCAATTTTACCGCCGCCGAGCGCCAGTTGGGTCGGCCCTATTCAGTCGATGGCCGGGTGGTGCGCGACCAGCAACTGGGGCGTACCATCGGCGTTCCCACTGCTAATTTGCCGATGCTGCCCCAGCCGCTCACGCTACGCGGCGTGTACGCAGTGGTGAGTGAGCTGGAAAACGGCAAGCGCTACTTCGGCGTAGCCAACGTTGGGTTTCGCCCCACGGTAGGCGCCAAGCGGCCGACCTTGGAGGTGCACCTGTTCGATTTTTCAGGCGACCTTTACGGCCAGCGCATGACGGTAGTGCCTTGCGCACGGCTGCGGGGCGAGGTGAAGTTTGACGATATTGAGGCACTGAAAGCGCAGATTGAGCGCGATCAGCGCCAGGCGCGGCGCTATTTTGCGGCCGCCGCCGCTGGCAAAAGCGCAACATTACCGCTGGCCTCGGCCCCGCTCGGGCGAGAGACCGCTTCTTCTGATTCTTCCTTGGCGGGCGATTCCGCCGATGATAACGACGGCTGACCGGATTATGGATTATAAGCACACGCTAAACTTGCCAGAAACCGACTTTCCCATGCGAGGTATGCTGCCTAAGCAGGAGCCAGGGCGCGTGTCCGCATGGCAGGATATGAACCTTTACCAGCGCCTGCGCGAAGCACGCGCGGGAGCGCCGCTGTTCGTGCTGCACGATGGCCCTCCGTATGCCAATGGCAGCATTCATATCGGTCACGCCGTTAACAAAATTCTTAAAGATATTATCGTCAAATCGAAGAACCTGGCGGGTTTTGATGCGCCCTACGTGCCGGGCTGGGACTGTCACGGCCTGCCCATTGAGCACAAGGTGGAAACCACCCACGGCAAGCATCTGGCGCCAGATACTGCCCGCGAGCTATGCCGCGAGTACGCCGCCGCACAGATTGAAACCCAACTGGCTGACTTTGTGCGTCTGGGTGTAATTGGCGATTGGGACCACCCCTACCGCTCGATGGATTTCGCCAACGAAGCGGGCGAGATCCGCGCGCTGGCCGAGATGGTCGACGCGGGCTACGTCTTCAAGGGCTTGAAGCCGGTCAACTGGTGTTTCGACTGTGGCTCGGCGCTGGCTGAAGCCGAGGTCGAGTACGCCGATAAAAAATCTGACGCCATCGACGTGGCCTTCCCGGTGGAAGACGCAGACAAGCTGGCCGCGGCCTTTGGTTTGAAGGCGCTGCCCAAACCCGCCGCCGTGGTGATCTGGACCACTACGCCCTGGACCATCCCGGCCAACCAGGCGCTCAACGTTCATCCCGAGTTCACCTACGCGCTGGTCGATACCGGCGAGCGCCTATTGCTGTTGGTGGAAGATCTGGTCGAAAGCTGCCTGGAACGCTATGAACTGACTGGCGAGGTGATCGCCACCACCAAGGGTGAGGCGCTGGATTTAATCAATTTCCGCCATCCGTTCTATGATCGTCTCTCGCCGGTATACCTGGCCGATTACGTCGAGTCCGAAGTGGGCAGCACCGGTATCGTGCACTCTGCGCCGTCCTACGGTATGGACGACTTCATTACCTGCCGCGAGCATGGCATGGAGTTCGATGACATGCTCAACCCGGTGCAGGGCAACGGCGTGTATGCGGACGACCTGCCGTTCTTCGGCGGCCAGATGATCTGGAAGGCCAACCCGCATATCGTCGAGAAGCTGCGTGAAGTGAACGCCTTGATGGCCCACACGCCGATCAAACACAGCTACATGCACTGCTGGCGGCATAAAACGCCGGTGATTTACCGTGCCACCGCCCAGTGGTTTGTGGGCATGGATATCCAAGGTAAGGACGGCAAAACCCTGCGCGAACGTGCGCTGGAAGGCATCGAGGCGACGCAATTTACCCCTGCCTGGGGCCAGGCGCGCCTGCACAGTATGATCGCCAATCGCCCGGACTGGTGTATTTCCCGCCAGCGCAACTGGGGCGTGCCAATCCCGTTCTTCCTGCACAAGCAGACCGGCGAGCTGCACCTGCGCACCGTGGAATTGATGGGGGAGGCTGCCAAACGCGTCGAGCAGCAAGGCATCGACGCCTGGTTTAAACTCGACCCGGCGGAGCTGCTAGGCGCGGAAGCCGACGAGTACGACAAAGTCACCGATACGCTGGATGTGTGGTTCGACTCCGGCACCACTCACCGCCACGTGCTGCGCGGCTCGCACCCGCATGGCCACGAGAGCGGCCCGAGGGCGGACCTGTACCTGGAAGGCTCCGACCAGCACCGCGGCTGGTTCCATTCGTCACTGTTGACCGGCTCGGCCATCGACGGCCACGCGCCGTATCGCCAGCTGTTGACCCATGGCTTCACCGTGGACGCCCAGGGTCGCAAGATGTCCAAGTCGATCGGCAACGTGGTTGTGCCGCAAACGGTGATGGATAAGCTGGGCGCCGACATTTTGCGCCTGTGGGTGGCGTCCACCGATTACTCTGGTGAAATGGCGGTCTCCGATGAGATTTTGAAGCGCACTGCGGATGTTTACCGGCGTATCCGTAACACCGCGCGCTTCCTGCTCTCTAACCTTAACGGCTTTGATCCCGCGAAGGACCAGGTGGCGTTTGGCGACATGCTGGCGCTGGATCAATGGGTGGTCGACCGCGCCGCGCAGTTGCAGGGGCGTATCGACACCGCTTATGACGAATACCGCTTCCTGGATGTCTACCAGCAGGTGCACGGCTTCTGCGCCCGTGAACTGGGCGGCTTCTACCTGGATGTGATCAAGGATCGCCAATACACCACGCAAGCCGATTCGCTTGCCCGGCGCAGCGCGCAAACGGCGCTGTACCATGTGGTGGAAGCGCTGAGCCGCTGGGTGGCGCCGATTCTGTCGTTCACCGCCGAGGAGATTTATGAGCATATCCCCGGTGAGCGCGGCGACAGTGTCCTGCTGGAAACCTATTACACCGGCCTTGATACCCTGGATGATAACGCCAAGATGGGTCGTGATTTCTGGGAGCAGGTGCTTGAGGTCAAGCACGCGGTTAACAAGTGTCTGGAAGATGCCCGCAACGCCAAGGTGATCAAGGGCAGCCTGGCGGCCGAGGTGACGCTTTTCGTGAGTGACGAGCTCAACATGACGCTGACCAAACTGGGCGATGAGCTGCGCTTTGTGATGCTGACCAGCGAGGTGCACTTGAAACCGCTGGCCGAGGCCGAAGATGCCGAAGCCACCGAGCTTGAAAGCCTGAAGGTCGTGGTCTCTCAAAGTGAGCACACCAAGTGCGAGCGCTGCTGGCACCATCGTCCGGATGTGGGCACCCATGCGGCGCATCCCGATTTATGCGGCCGCTGTATCAGCAACTTGCCCGAAGGCAGCGGAGAGATTCGTTACTATGCCTAATGATACAAGCCCAGCAAACGCCCACCCCTTACAGCGGCCGCCGATGCACCGGCCGCTGCGCTGGTTGTGGTTGGCGGCGGCGGTGATCGTGCTCGACCTGGCCACCAAGTACCTGGCGACGAGCATGTTGAACTACGCCCAGCCGGTCGAGGTGCTGCCGTTTTTCAATCTCACGCTTTTACACAACACGGGAGCGGCGTTCAGCTTTTTATCAGAGCACCCGGGCTGGCAGCGTTGGTTCTTTGCGATTGTTGCGATTGGGGCGAGTATTGGTCTGAGCATTTGGCTGTCGCGTATCAGGGCCGATGAAAAGCTGCTGGCTGTCGCGCTACCACTGATTATCGGCGGCGCGCTGGGCAATCTTTATGATCGGCTTGTTCACGGCTACGTGGTCGATTTTCTGTCTTTTCATGCGGCGGGCTGGTACTACCCTGCATTTAATGTGGCAGATATAGGCATTACCCTAGGGGCGGTCGGGCTAATTTGGGAATCGGTAATGGGCGAGCGGCGGCGCAAAAAAGCCCAGCGGACTTCGTCTACCTCCAACAGCGAGTAACGCAATGAGCGACTATTTAATTGATGACGGCATGGAAGTGACTCTGCACTTCACGCTCAAGCTGGAAGACGGCACCGTGGTGGACTCGACCAAAGAGAAAGTGCCCGCTACCTTCCAGTATGGAGATGGCAACTTGCCACCCGGTTTTGAGCATCCGATTAAAGGCATGGCGGCGGGTCAAGAGGGCAGCTTCGAGATTACCCCCGAACATGCCTTTGGTCAGCATAATCCGCAGAACATTCAAACGCTGAAGCGTGATGACTTCGGCGATGAAGTGCCGGAGATTGGTATGGTCATGTCATTTGCCGATAAAGCGGGAACGGAATTGCCAGGTGTGGTCAAAACCATTGAAGGTGATCGGATTGAGGTCGACTTTAATCATCCCTTGGCGGGGCGTACCCTTACGTTTGAGGTTGAAGTGCTCGACGTGAAGCCGGTCACGACGCACTGAGAGATCACTTACTGACAGGCGGCTGAATTCATCCAACGGTGCTCTGTACCAAGGCGCGAGACTCATGTTGTCAAAACCGCAATCACAGCAGCAAACACACCCCATCGAAATCAAGCTGGCCAACCCGCGTGGCTTTTGCGCAGGGGTCGACCGGGCAATCGATATTGTTAACCGGGCGCTGGATGTGTTTGGGCCGCCGATCTATGTCCGTCATGAAGTGGTGCATAATCGCTTCGTGGTTGAAACCCTGCGTGAGCGCGGCGCGGTATTCGTCGAGGAACTGCACGAAGTGCCCGACGATGTGATTGTGATTTTCTCGGCCCATGGGGTTTCCCGTGCAGTCCAGCAAGAAGCCGAGCAGCGCGGCCTGAAAGTGTTTGACGCTACCTGCCCGTTGGTCACCAAGGTGCACATTGAAGTGCTGCGATATGCCAAGCGCGGCCAGGAGTGCATCTTGATCGGCCATCAGGGCCATCCGGAAGTTGAAGGCACCATGGGGCGTTACGATACTTCCCACGGTGGCCGTATTTACTTGGTGGAAGACGAGCACGATGCCGCCAACCTGGACGTCAAGGACCCTTCGCAACTGGCCTTTGTGACGCAAACCACGCTGTCGATGGACGACACCGCCAAGGTGATCGACGCGCTGCGCGATAAATTCCCCGCGATTCAAGGCCCGCGCAAAGACGACATCTGCTACGCCACGCAAAACCGTCAGGATGCAGTGCGTGAACTCGCCGCCGACAGCGATCTGCTGTTGGTGGTGGGTAGTCCTAATAGCTCCAACTCGAATCGTCTACGCGAGCTTTCCGAGCGCATGGGCACGCCCGCTTATCTGATCGATAACGCCGAGCAGATCGTTCCCGAGTGGCTGGACGGCGTCAGCTGCGTAGGCGTTACCGCCGGTGCCAGTGCCCCGGAAGTACTGGTCAAAGGTGTGATCGAGCGCCTTCAATCCATGGGCGCGACCGTGCCACAAGAGCTTCAAGGGCGTGAAGAAACGATTACCTTTTCGATGCCCCGTGAACTGCGTGAACGGGTGATTGCCAGCGGCTAAACAAAGACTTCGTGATGCAAAGCGTATGGGTTTACGACATACTGAAATAGTATGAGTTAACCAATACAGGAGCAGAGCCGCGTGTCTTATGTTTCTCATCCTTCCTCCGGCCGCATTTCATCAGGCGGCCAACGCGGCTTTACCCTAATTGAACTGATGATTGTGTTGGCCATCATCGGCATCGTGGCGGCCATTGCCTACCCCAGCTATACCCGCTACGCACAAAAATCGCTGCGAACGGATGCCCATGCGGGGCTCATGCAAGCGGCATCTGCGCTTGAGCGCTGTAACACTCAGTCCTATACCTACGACAATTGCGATGACGTACCGGCCACCTCGCCAGAAGGGCACTACACCATTGAAGTGTCGACCGGCAGTCAGAATGGCGGCTATACGCTAACGGCCGAGACCGACCGAGACGATGGCTGCGGCGAGCCGTTGATCCTGGATGCCAGGGGCAGACAATCACCCGATGGATGCTGGTAGCCTATGCGTCAACGCGGTTTTACCCTTATTGAATTGATGCTGGTACTGGTTATCGCGGCGTTGTTAATGCTAATCGCCGTGCCCTCCTTTTCTACGTTTATGGCCCGCCAGCAACTGGCCGGTGATGTTAACCAACTTCAATCGGTGATGACCTTTGCGCGCAGCGAAGCCATCAAGCAACGCCAGCCGATCACCGTCAACTTCTCACCGCCTGACACAGCAACCTCGATACGCCGTCCTGATGAATGCCGCGACGAAGAGCGGATTGATGAAAGTGGCGACGATGGTCCCCGGTACGTTTACAACGCTTGGTGTTACTGGGCCGAAAGCCCGCAGAATGGCGGCGAGGCGGCTGTTATGCGAGTAGGGCAAACGGCCAATATTACCAAGCCCCAAGGCAATTTCTCGTTAGTGTTTGAAAGCCTGGGCGACGCGGATATCAGCGATTGTGACGATGGTGAGGGCCAATGCGAGATTACGCTCGCGCCAGCCGACTCGGAAGACGATATTGACCCGGTGACGATCCGTGTTCGTGAAACCGGCAGCCTGCGCAAGGTGACCTCATGACGTCGCAGCGCGGCTTCAGCCTTGTCGAGGCACTGATTGCGCTACTGGTGCTGTCGCTTGGCCTGGTGGGCGTGGCAGCCATGCAGCTGAAAGCACTGCAAAGCGCCTCGCTTGGCTACCAACGCTCAGTGGCAAGCGTGGCCGCCGCCGATGCACAGGAGCGCCTGTGGGCAACGCTTGAGCCTGGACAAGGCTGCGATGCTATTGACGTTGGGGCGGTTCAAACAGACTGGCGAGATCAATGGTTTGAGGATAGCGACCACACCCCCTTGCGTAATGCCATTGAAAGCGACAGCGGCATCGAGAAAGACAGTGATGAAGGTGCGTGTCGGTTTACCGTCACCCTTGCACTTAGCGAAGACGCTAATGACCAGCTTGACTATACCTTCCGCCTGCCCAGCCTGGAGGGAGTGCAATGAGGCATTCCCAACGCGGGTTTACTCTGGTAGAGCTGATGGTGGCGATGGTGATCGGCACCATCATCATCCTGGGGGCGGGGCAGCTGTTCTTGACGACCTTTCAAACCTTCCAAAACGTTGACACGATTAGCCGTAAGCAGGAAAACCTGGTGTTTATCGCCCAGCGCGTGACAAGTGAGATTCGCCAGAATGGGCCAGGGCGCTACACGCTTGAATGCGAGACAGAGCAGGTGCAGGAAAAAGACCAGTGCACCTGCACCGTGGCCGATACCGACGAAGGCAATCAGCCGCTGGTCAGCTTTCCCAAGGGTAGCTCCGGTGGTGACAGCCATTGCACGGAAGACGCTCACGAGTTGGGTGATCCCGTTCTGGATAACAACGCCCTTTATCGCGTGTCACTGCCGATTGAAAATAACGGTGAGTCGATTGTCTTCCATGTCACCCACCGCACTGCTGTGCTGGGTACTGAGCAAAATGGCGACGATAATGATGGCAACGATGATAATGACACCCGGGACCCCGACCCTAATAACCCCGGTTACTACATGAATGGTGACCAGATGTATAACGATCGGTGTTATGTTCCCGGGAATGGAAATTTGAACACCAATCGAAATGGATGTAATGCACCATGAAACAACAAGGCGCGGCGCTAGTGATCGTTATGGCGCTGCTCGCCGGTGCCATGACGCTGGGCCTTTCGGGCATGCAAACCGCGCTGGTGGATGAGCGCTTGGCGGGTAATTATCGTGCTTCGACTCAGGCGCAGATGACCGCAGAAAATACCTTATCAGCGTTGGTCGACCCAGATAACACAACGCGCCGCAACGAATATCTTAATGATCTATTAGCTAATAACGAATTAGTTTCTGTCGGGCAAACCAAAAGTCTACGCGGGCGAGAGGTGGAAGCATTGCTCGAAGAAGGTGCATTGGATGATTTTTTCAAACAACTGCTGCCCAACAATTATGAGGAGCTAAGCTCAGAAGACCAAGCCGAAATACACGGTACGCTGGTGGAAAATTTTGTATTGGAATTTGAGCGACTAGAGGGCGATCAAATTGCTATTACCGCCTTGGATGATGGGTTACGCCAAAGTGCGCGCGGTCAATCGAGATTAGTTTATGCCCTAGGTGAAGGTTCGGGCAACCCAACGCCTTTTCAATCTCCTGTAGTGGGTTGTGAGGGGGTATCATCAGGAGGTGGCTCCATCATTAGCAGCTATCGTTCTAGCGATGGGGGATGGAGTGGGGAGCCGGGGCGGTTTGCCAGCGATGATTTACCACTACTAAGAACGACCACTGAAAACGCCAATGTTGAACTGGGCGGGAATGAACAACTTCACGGTGGAATAGAGGCCTTGGGCAGCGTGACAATGACTGGTTCGTCCCAGGTGTTTGGTAGCATATTGGCCAACCAAAATGTCAATCTGAACGCTGGGGGTGGGCGCGTCAGAGGGAACGTTGACAGCTTGTCCAATGTATTGTTCGGCAGTAGCACGCGGGTGGATGGGGAAGTTCGCGCTGAACAAGACATTAGGTTTAGCAATTATGCTGCTAGCGTAGGAGAGGCTATTTACGCTGGGGGCGATATTATATCTAGCCGCGACCCCGTTTCGGACCACTTAGATGCCGCCAATCGGCAGAATTTTATGACCAATGCCGAACTTTCTTTAACGCCGATAGCCGAGCAAGACTGCGATCCCATCGATTTTAACGGCAAGAGTCTCAAAGATGAGATCGTTCGCTATCAAGATGAAATACCCACTATTGGTGATGTCACAGTTGGTAGTTATCCCAATGAACAATGGCGCTTCACGCCAACTGCCATGTCACGTTTTGATAAAACATGGAACGTTAATCGCTGGGTTGAGCATGCTGAACCAACTTCAAATACGCTAATGGAAGAACCGACAAGTTTCTATCGAGTTAATCATCTTCGTCTAACGAGCTCACCATCCTTGCGCGTCAGCGGTGGTGATATAGCGGTCATTGTGGATGGTGACTTTACTATGGACGGCGGTGGTGCAGGCTTAGTGATTGATGACGACAGTAGCTTGACTATTTTTGTCTCTGGCCGGGTTGATTTTGGGAGCGTATTAAATATGCCCGAAGCGAACTCGCTGAATAATCAAGGTAACCCAACGTTTTCGATATTTTCAGGCTACTCCGGCAATCAAACTGGAGTGAACTTTAGTGCCAGTAATCGCGTAGTGGCCAATGTATACGCACCCTACACCGATATATCAGTAAACTCGGGATCCGATTTTTTCGGGAGTCTAAGAGGTCAGCGTGTAACGGTGAGCGGTAGTGGTAGCATTGTTTATGATGAATTGTTAGCTAGCGCCTTTTCAGAATCTATATCTGGGTCAGGATCAGGGGACAGTACTCGCTCAGGGTGGCAGCTTGTCGATTGGCAGTAGTGACCACTGACACAAGGCCGCGTTATCATAGCGCTATTTGCCCAAGAGCTTGAATGCCTTATGAGTCAGTCACCCAAAACCCGTGTTCTAACCGGTATCACTACGTCCGGTACGCCCCATCTGGGCAACTACGTGGGGGCGATCAAACCCGCCATTGAGGCGAGCCAGGATCCCAGCGTTCAGTCGTTCTACTTTCTGGCCGATTTCCACGCGCTGATCAAGTGCCAGGATCCCGAGCGCGTTCAGCAGTCGCGCCTGGAAATCGCCGCGACCTGGCTGGCCCTTGGGCTGGATACCGATAACGCCATTTTTTACCGCCAGTCGGATATTCCAGAAATCCCCGAGCTAACCTGGATGCTTTCCTGCGTATGCGCCAAGGGGCTGATGAACCGCGCCCACGCCTATAAAGCCGCTGTGGCTGAGAACGAGGAAGCAGGTAATCAGGATCCGGATAAAGGCATCACCATGGGGTTATTCGGCTACCCCGTGCTGATGGCGGCGGATATTCTGATGTTTAACGCCAACAAGGTGCCTGTGGGCCGCGACCAGATTCAGCATATCGAGATGGCGCGGGATATCGCCGGGCGCTTCAATCACCTATATAAAGGCGAGTATTTCATCCTGCCCAACGCGGTGGTGGATGAAAAGAGCCAGGTGCTTGGCGGGCTGGACGGGCGCAAAATGTCCAAGAGCTACAACAACACGATTCCGTTATTCGCGGCTGAGAAAAAGCTGCAAAAGCTGGTGCGTAAAATCAAAACCAACTCGCTGGAGCCCGGCGAGCCAAAAGACCCTGATACCTGCACGCTGTTTCAGATTTATGCGGCCTTTGCCTCGGCCGAGGAAACCGCGACCATGCGCCAGCAGTACGCCGAGGGCATTGGCTGGGGTGATGCGAAAAATCAGGTGTTTGAGTATCTCAACGCCCATCTTGAAAAACCCCGCGAGCGTTACAACGCGCTAATGGAAGACCCTGGGCATATTGAAACGGTACTCCAGCGCGGGGCAGAGCGCGCACGCGAGGAAGCCGCGGTGACGATGGATAAGTTGCGTACCGCTGTGGGTCTGGGGCGCTTTATTTAAGCTCTCATCTTCGCCCCTTTCGTGGTATTGCTACTAAAACGCCCCGCTTTATTTAAAAGCAGGGCGTTTGTTTTTTAACGCTATCCGTTATGGCCTGAGTGGTTAAGCACCCGGATTTTGCTCGATGCCTTGCAGGTACCAGGGGGCATCGTCGCGCATCGCCCGGGTTAAGTGCCAGGTCTCGTTGAACTCGGTTTGTTCTCCGTTTTCTTCCAGTAGGCCGTGGAAAATGACCGTCGCTTCGGCCTGGTCGCCCACTTCGGCAACATTACCCAACTCGGCGAATAAGCGCACAATCTCGGTACGGTTATTGGCGGGCTGCTGGGCGCGTTCTTCGCGCAGCACGTTGTAATATGCGGGCGTTACGTACTCCTGAATGCGGCTGAAGTCGTTATTGTCCCAGGCGCGCTGCAGGGTCATGAAATGCTCTTTGGCGCCACTCAAGAAGCGTTCTTTATCAAACCACTCAGGCGTTGTTGCGCCTGAGTGGCTGTCGGTTGCAGCGCTGCTGCCTTCTTGCGCGTCGAAACGTGGTGCAGAGGTGGGGCCGCTCGACCGTGCATGACCCGAAGACGAGGGTGCGGGCGCTCGCTGCTGGCGCATTGCCCGGAAGGCCATGACTGCCAGCAGAGCGACGCCTGCCATGACCAGCAGATCCATCAAGCGCAACTCATCAAAGGCGCCGCCAAAGAACAGCGCGGCCAAAAGTCCGCCGGCCAATAAGCCTCCGAACATGCCGCCCATTCCGCCGCGACGGGCCGCTGCTGAACCTGCTTGGCCCTGGTCGTTGCGCTGTGCCTGCTGTTGCTGGGTAGCCGCCGGACGATCTGCCGAGCGCGACATGCTGCCGCTGCTGGCGCCGCCACCGAAGCGTCGTGCGTCGGCGGACTCGACCGCCAGGCCAAAGCCCATTGCGCCTACCAATAAGATGACGAAAAACTGTCGCAACATTGTGTGTCTCCGGATTAACAAGCGCCGCTGGGGCGCGAAGGTGATGCAATGAACCAAGTTTAACGCCTATACGCATCGTGCGTCGTCTGTTTCAATCTGTCTTTGTATAAAGACAATAATGAGGTGGCATCGTGCGCTTGCAACGCGATAAAAGTTTACTGCTGATGGTCGATTTCCAAGCGGGCTTACTGCCAGCGATTGACGGCGGTGAGGCCGCTATAAGCGAGGCTCATTGGCTGTTTGGCGTAGCCGATGCGCTGGCAGTGCCCGTATGGCTAACTGAACAAATGCCCGAGAAACTTGGGGGCACGGCACTAGCGTTACTGGAAGCCCGACAAGCGCCCACGATATGGCAAAAGCAGCACTTCGGGATTATGGAGGAAGCCGTGTTTCGTGAGGCGCTGCATGCGTCGGGCAGGCATCAGGTGGTGTTGTGCGGCACCGAGGCGCATATTTGCGTACTGCAAACGGCACTCGGGCTATTAGCCGAAGGCTATGCGGTCTATTGGCTCAGCGAGGCGACGGCAAGCCGCCGGGCCGAGGAAGCGATGCTGGCGCGCGAGAGGGCCTGTGCCTTGGGGGCGCAGGCGGTCTCGGCGGATATGGTGGCCTACGAGTGGCTTCACCGCTGTGATACAGCGTCTTTCAGCGCGGTCCACCAGCAGTTTTTGAAGCCTCGTGCGGCGAAAGCAGTGCGTTTTTTCTAGGCGTGTGTTTAACGCTCGGCTTCGCGCCGGGTGAAGACAAAGGTATCGCCTTGTGACGCGGCGGCATCGAAGCGGTAACCGGCAACATCAAATGCTTTTAGCGCCTCGGGGTCGTTAATGTTCTGACGAATTATCCAGGCGCTCATCAGGCCGCGCGCCTTTTTGGCGTAGAAGCTGATGATCTTGAAGGTGCCATTTTTTTCATCTTTAAATACCGGCGTGATGATCCGGGCATCCAGTTTCTTGGCATCAACGGCTTTGAAATACTCGTTGGAAGCCAGGTTAACCAGCACCTTTGAACCGCTTTCGGCAATAGCTGCGTCCAGCGCTTTGGTTAGCGTGGGCTTCCAGTAGGCATAGAGATCCTTGCCTGCCGAGTTAGCTAGTTTGGTGCCCATCTCAAGCCGGTAGGGCTGGATCAGATCCAGCGGGCGCAACAGGCCATAAAGACCTGAGAGAATACGCAGGTGCTGTTGAGCAAAGCGATTCTCACTGTCGCTGAACGTGTCAGCTTCAAGCCCCGTGTACACATCACCCTGAAAGGCCTGGGCGGCGGGCTTGGCGTTTTCCAGCGAAAACGGCGGCTGCCATTCGGTAAAGCGGGCCGCGTTCAAGCCTGCCAGTTTGTCGCTAATGCCCATGAGGTCGCTGATCTGCTGCGGTGAATAGTCGCGCAGGATATCGATGAGTGCTTGGCTATCAGCCAGAAAATCCGGCTGACTGACGTCTTGGGTGGTTGACGGGGTTTCAAAATCCAGCGTTTTGGCCGGTGAAATAACGCTCAACATGGCAGCTTCCTTGGGACATCGTCGATGTAATGGACCACATTATACCAAGCCTCGGCGATGGCCGAGGCTATGAGATCGATAGCGTAATCTTCTATCAAGGGCAGGGGTTGGGCATGCGGTGATGGATATCGTCGATTGCTTCCAACAGGTCGTCGTCAAGCTTGAGACTTTCGCTGGCTAAGTTGCTTTCCAACTGTTCCATGGTGGTGGCGCCAATGATGTTGCTGGTCAGAAAACTGCGCGAATTGACGAACGCGAGGGCCATTTGCGCTGGGTCGAGGCCGTAATCCCGCGCCAGCGCTACATAGGCGTGGGTGGCGGCTTCGGCTTCTGGCGATGTGTAGCGCTTGAAACGTTCGTACAAGGTGAGGCGCCCTTTAGGCGGCCGTGCGCCATTCAGATATTTACCCGAGAGCACGCCAAAACCCAGCGGCGAGTAGGCCAGTAGCCCGACGTCTTCGCGGTGGGCGATTTCCGCCATACCCACTTCAAACGAACGGTTGAGCAGGTTGTAGGGGTTTTGGATCGAGGCAACCCGCGGTACATCGAGCTGGTCGGCAAGCTGAAGGGCGCGCATGGTGCCCCAGGGGGTATCGTTTGACAGGCCGATAGCGCGAATTTTACCGGCGTCGACGAGCTCTTTCAGGGCGCTCAAGGTCTCCTCAAGCGGTGTGGCATCTTCTTCTTCGTTATGCGTATAGCCCAGCTTGCCGAAAAAGTTGGTGCTGCGATCGGGCCAATGCAGCTGGTAAAGGTCGACGTAGTCGGTTTGCAGGCGCTCAAGGCTTGCGTCGATCGCCTTGAAGAGGTGTTCGCGGGTCAGACGCGGCCCACCGCGTATATGGTCAAGCCCGGGGCCGGCAGCCTTGGTGGCGATAATGACGTCGTCGCGTTCGCCGCGCTGCTTGAGCCAGCTACCGATATAGTGTTCGGTTAACCCCTGGGTCTCGGCCTTGGGCGGCACTGGGTACATTTCGGCAGTATCAATAAAGTTGATGCCAAAGGCGACGGCGCGATCAAGCTGTTCGTGGGCCTCGGCTTCGCTGTTTTGTTCGCCAAACGTCATGGTGCCCAGGCAAAGACGGCTGACGTCCATCCCGGTTCTGCCCAATGGTCGCGTTTGCATGATGGTCTCCTTGTATGAATACGATTACCAGCGGGATGCACACCGATTTCAGTGCATCGCGACGGGGGTTGTGTGGCATGTTAGCGAGGCGTTCGCCAAGCAGCAAATCAGAGGGGTTGAGTCGTTGCCACGGCAGGCGTATGCTTGCCAGCCCATTGACCGGCCAAGGGCCGGTTTATCGCGTGGTTGGTTGTCTCATAGGGAGTGACGGCTAGCCCAATGTTTCAACAAACAGGCAGAGTCGTTTGCCATGACACAGGCATCATCTTTGTTTACTCGGCTGGAGTTTCGGCTAGCCGAGCGGCTGTTTCAAAATCGTTGGTTATTGCCACGCTCGCCGCGTACCCAGCGGTTAACGCTGCGCTTGTTTAAGCGCTGCGCCGAGGCGGGCCATCCCGATGCACTTTCCGTTTACGGCCACATGCTGTTTCAACGTAGCTTATCGCCCCAGGATAAAGCGCGTGGTGCACGCTATGTGCTGGAAGCTGCCCATGCAGGCGATGTAAAGTCTCAGTATCAGGCAGCAAAAATTTACGAGCACGGCTGCGTGCAGTATCCGCGCCGTGATGATTATGCGGTCACCTGGTATGCCCGTGCGGCGCAATCCGGCCACTCGTTAGCGGCTGAGCGTCTTGCGCATGCTTACCGGGTTGGTGAGCTGGGCTTAACGGCCGATGCCGACCAGGCCGCTTACTGGCAAAGTCTGGTGCGTCAGCCGTCCGACCCTGTCGCGGCATGATGTGCCGTTGCCTTTTTCGCAAGTGAGGCCGTCCGTGTCCGAGACGCTACCTACCGTGTTGGATATTGAAGCGTCCGGTTTCGGGCGCGGTAGCTACCCGATTGAGGTGGGAATTGCCCGTGCCGACGGCACCAGCTGCGCGTTTCTGATTCAACCGCTTGAAGAGTGGACGCACTGGGACCCCAAGGCTGAGTTGCTACACGGCATTGCGCGCGAGCGCTTAATGCGTGAAGGCTATCCGGTGCGCCAAGTGGCGCGCTGGCTTAACGACGAGCTAAGTGGCGAGGGTAAGGCGTATAGCGATAGCTGGGGGTACGACAACACCTGGCTTTCGCTGCTGTTTCATCACGCGGGGATGCTGCCGGGTTTTCGTCTGGAAGCGTTGAGAATCTTGCTTAGCGAAGACCAGCAGGCGCTGTGGAGCGATACCAAGGAAGCCGTCATTGCCGAGCGCGGTATTCACCGCCACCGCGCCGGTGAGGATGCGCGGCTACTGCAGTTGACCTACCAGCGAACCCGCCAGCTTTGCCAGTAGATGGCTCGCCGCGCCCCTCTATCCTTGTGCTTCTAGCGCCTCAAGCAGCGCGTCGGGGGTCTCGGCATCAAGTAGCATGTCACGGGTTGCTTGTGCCATGAACCCTTGCTCGACGGTGCTATTCAAAAATGTCAGTAGCGGCGTATAGAAACCCTCAATATTGAGCAGCCCCAGCGGTTTTTCATGTAAGCCCAGATAGCCCCAGGTCCACGTCTCGAACAGTTCTTCAAAGGTGCCAATGCCGCCGGGCAAGGCGATGAAACCATCGGCGTTAGCGGCCATGGTGGCCTTGCGTTCGTGCATGTTGGGTACGCGGATTAACTCGCTGAGGCCAAAATGGGCCTGCTCGCGCTCTACCAGATGGTCCGGCATGACGCCGATAACTTCGCCGCCCGCCTCCAGTGCCGCATTGGCTAGCACGCCCATCAAACCAACCCGGGCGCCCCCGTAAACCAGCGTGTGTCCGCGAGCCGCAAGGGTTTGTCCAAGTGTTTGGGCGGCATGACGGAAGGCGGGGCTGTTACCTTCCCGCGAGCCAAGGTAAACGCAAATTCGAGACATCTCACTTCCTTTTAAGCTAGGCAGGTGTTGACGTGATGGTGGGTATCCAGCCATTGGCCAATGACATTATTGCCGCACAGGTGGTGCGCGTACTGGGTGTGTAAACAACGTACCTGATGCCAGTTGCTAATGCCGCCGATGCCGCGCTTGGTGAGTACGTCCGTGTAACCGCGCTCAGCGACCTCGGCGCGCTGTGCCTCACTCATCAACGCCCAGCGCGTCTCAACATAGTCACGGTGGCTTTGCTGGTAGGCGGCCAGGAAGTCAGGCTCGTCCTGTAACTGCTGTTCCAGTGACTTGATGACGCCCACGGCTTCGATGCGCGAAATCTCGACTTTAAGTACATCGGAGCATAGCCAGTAAAGCGTCGGGAAAGGTTTGCCTTCGACAATCGGTGCCATACGCAGCACCAGCGGCGTGTTGTTGCTATCCACGGCGGCCACGGCCTCAATGCCTTTTGGTGGGCGGCCAAGCTGTTGGGTAATAATCGCCAGTTGGCGCTCGTCTGGGGCATGATCGGTGCGAATCACCATGGGCGGGTCTCTTACTGGCAGTATTGTTGTGCAGGATTATTCCCGAACAAACTTGGTGGAGCGGCCAACGGCGCGAAAAAAGCAGCGGTTGAGCTGTTCCGGAGACGCGACATAATGCCAGGTACGTTCACAGTATTCAGCCGCTCGCGCCATTAGCACATCGTAAAGTCGGTTGAACGGCGCATCATAATCGTAGGGGTCGGCACCGAACAAGCGGATATGCGGATAGTCTGCAAAGCGCTCCATAAAATAGCGCTCAAGGTCCGCCTCAACGGCGCGGTGTTGGGCAGTGTTGTCCGGGTCTAGCCATAGATTGTAGCGGATCGCCATGGGGCACTCCTGGCCGCCCCGTTGCCGGGGCGTAGCGGTTCAGGCGGGGGCGGGCGCTTCTTGCAGATGGGCTTCGAGCGCTTCCCGCAAATCGCCTTCAATGGGCACGGTGCATTTGGCATGATGATCGTATTGCACCAGGATCGTATGCCCAACATTGGTTAACTTGCCGTGCTGGCGCGCCTCCTGGGTGACGGTAAATGAGCTGTTGCCCAGGCGCGTCAGGTACGTACGTAATTCGATATCGTGACCGTAAAACAGTTCAGCACGGTAGTCGACCTCCATCCGCGCCATGATCAGCCGCCACGCTTTAGGGTTCAGGTCGGGGGTGAATAACCTGAACAGGTCGTTGCGAGCTAGCTCAAACCAGGCGGGAAGACGGGTGTTATTGATATGGCCAAGGGCATCGGTGTCATAAAACGCCGGTTCGATGATACGGGTAAACATTGGCGCCATCCTTTAATTTTATTAGCAGCGTAGGGGATAAACCAGAAGGTTGGTTAAGCGCTCAAGGATTACCCCAAGCAAGCGCTTGGTCAAGTCTAGGCGGTGCGCATTACACTAAACGAAGCCCTTGCTGGTCACGCCAGGCAGCTGCCAGCGCGCTTTTTAGGGGTGCCTGCAAGTGCGCGGGCAGCGCCCGTTGGGCATCTTCCAAGTGGTCAAAATGGCGGTTGCGCAGCCAGCAGTAGGCCCAGGCGCAGGCTTCAGAGTCGCTGTCTGGTAGCGGCTTGGCCGGCATCTGGTTTAGCAAGAACACCGCCGTGCGCGGTGCCCAGAGAGGGATATCGACGTTCTTGGCCTGGCTCCAGGCATCCAGTGTGGCCCCGGTGGGCGTCTCGCTGGGTTCGCCGATTTTAGCGACCCGCGCCGTCTCGGCAAGAATCAGCGCGAGGCCGTCGGCATCGGCCTGTCCGAGCGCTCGCCATTGGCGCAACAGCGCCGGACATCCCTCGCGCACCTTGGTATAAAAGTCATCTTGCGGCATGCTCTATAGCACCCCCGTATTAGATAAGTGAGAGCAATAATGGCATTTGATTTTGCCACGCCCATTGAGCGACGCCACCCCGCTGAGGGTTGGGCATCGCAAAAATGGCACCGCTATGGTGACGACGTGCTGCCCTTGTGGGTCGCAGATATGGACTTTCGATCGCCGCCTGCGGTGATTGACGCCCTGCACGCTAGGGTGGCGCACGGCGTTTACGGCTACGGTGAAGTGCCTGCCACGTTAACAGAAACCCTATGCCAGTGGAGCGCTAACCACTACCAGTGGCCGATCCAGGCTGAGTGGCAGCAGTGGCTGCCGGGCGTGGTGCCGGCGTTGCATCTGGCGTCCTTGGCGCTGACCGCACCAGGGGACGGCGTACTAACCGTCACGCCGATCTATCCGCCGTTTCTGGCCGTGGCCGAGCGCACCGGCCGGTTGCCCCAGCAGGCGGCATTGGCCACACCGATCAGCTCAGACGATAGCTGGCGGCTGGATATCGGTGCGCTGGAGGCCGCCGTCACCCCGCAAACCCGTTTGCTACTCTGGTGTCACCCGCATAACCCCACCGGCCGCGTGTGGTCGCATGGTGAGTTGGCCGCGCTTGCTGCGTTTGTCGAGCGTCACGATCTATGGGTCGTGTCGGATGAGCTGCATTGCGATTTGCTGCTTGACGAAGGGGCGCGTCACCAGCCGCTGGTGGCGGCTTTCCCTGAGTTGGTCAAGCGCACCATTACCCTCTGGGCGCCATCGAAGACGTTTAATCTGGCGGGCCTTACCACTGCCTGCGCGGTGGTCCCCGACCCGAGCCTGCGTAAGCGTTTCGCCCAGGCGACCAAAGGCCTGCTGCCCGATGGCAACGTGCTTGGGTTGGTGGCAGCGGAGGCCGCCTACCGCGATGGCGAGCCATGGCGTCAAGCATTGTTGCAGGTGCTGCGAGAGCATCGAGCAACGCTTAAGGCACATGTCGCTACTTGGCCTGGGGTCGACATGAGCCCGCCGTCGTCGACCTACCTAGCGTGGTTGGATATGCGCCAAGCCAGCCTTGGTGAATCGCCGCAGGCGGCGCTGCTTGAACAGGCGGGCGTTGCTCTGTCAGACGGCGCGGCCTTCGGTCATCCTGGATTTGTGCGGCTCAATTTTGGCACTACCGCCCCGCAGTTGGAGGCGGCGCTAGCCCGGATGGATGCGTTACTGGCTCGCTGAGCAATTAGTAAAGCAGGGCGAATAGCTTGCGGCGATAGGCGACGGTGAGCGGGTGGTCGGCGCCCAGCGCGTCGAATGCCTGCAACAACGTCTTGCGCGCGGCATCGTCGTTATAGGCACGGTCCTGCTTCATCAGCGCAAGCAGGGCATCGAGTCCGGCTTCGTAGTGGCCATCTGCTACTTGGCGTAGGGCGCGCTGGTATTGTGCTTCGCTATCAGTGCGATCGCCAAACGCGGCAATTTCTTCGCCGGAAAGTGCTTGTTCGCCAAACTCGATGCTGGCCCGAACGCCGCGAGCGGGGGCTGCATCGCGTTCTTCCGGCGGCAGGTTATCCAGCAGGCTGCGGGCTTCGTCGCGGCGCCCTTCGGCGACCAGCGCACGGGCGAGGCTGACCTGATAGGGGTAGTGGTCCGGGTATTGGCTGATCAGCGTTTGATAAATTTCCCGTGCCCCGGCTGGGTCGCCAGCGTTGAGTGCCGCTTCGGCCTGTTCTTCGGGGCTGGGGGGTGCGTCTTCGGGAGCAGGGAAATAGCGGTTTAGCCACTCACGGATCTGTTTTTCAGGCAGCGCGCCTTGGAAGCCGTCTACCAAGCCGCCCTGGCTGATCAGTTTGACGTCAGGAACCGATTGCACTCCCAGCTGACTGGCGATTTCCGGGTTGGCCTGAGTATCCAGTTTGGCGAGCAAGAACGCCCCACCGTACTCGACCACCAGCGTTTCCAATACCGCCATGAGCTGCCTGCACGGCTCGGAGTCTGGTGTCCAGCAATCCATCAATACCGGGACTTTCATTGAGGCTTCAAGAACTTGCTGGATATTGCCCGCATTAAGGTCAATGATGACCTCTTCGGGGCGAACCGGTGGCCGGTCAGCGTTCGCTTGCCCGTCGTTACCAGCATCAGGGGTGGTTAATGCTTCACCGGTGCGAGGATCAATAATGGACGACATAAACGTGCTCATGAATGAGGAAATTTAGCTATTGATATGCAGCCGAACGCGCGAGGATTCAAGGTGGACTGGCTAAAAAAGCGGTCATGCCGCGCCGTAAGTTTCTTATATATGCCATAATGATATAAAAGGCGATGAATAAAGCATTTCACGCTATCTTTTGCCAGCGGTAGGCTTACCGCTGTTGTCCATATCGTCCAAAAGCGCCTGTTGCCCCGACAGGCGTTTTTGGTGTTGCTGAAGGTGAGTGTATGTCTACAACGACTGTAACCCCGTCCGCTAGCAATCGCGTGCCACTCATTGTGGCGGCGGCAATTGTACTGGGTGCGCTGGTCATCGGCGTGGTATTTGAAGCCAATACCGGCCTGTTAATGATCGTCGGTGGGCTGTTTGGCATGGTGCTTTATCACGCCGCGTTTGGCTTTACCTCCGCCTGGCGTGTCTTCATTAAAGAGCGGCGTGGGCGTGGCCTTCGAGCACAAATGATCATGCTGGCGCTGGCCGTCATATTGTTTTTCCCGGCGCTTGGCGCCGGCACGCTATTCGGCCGAGAGGTGGCTGGGTTTGTGTCGCCAATTGGTATCTCAGTGCTGGTTGGCGCGTTTCTGTTCGGCGTGGGCATGCAGTTAGGCGGCGGCTGCGCCTCGGGCACCTTGTTTACAGCTGGGGGCGGGAATGCGCGCATGGTCATTACCCTGGTGTTTTTCATTGTCGGGTCGGTAATTGGTACCGCGCACTTTGCCTGGTGGCAAAGTCTGCCTGCCTTCCAGCCAGTGTCTCTGGTGAATGTGGCGGGCGCCGGTGGTGGTATCGCCATCAGCTTGGTGCTATTTGCGGCGATTGCAGCGTTTACTGTGGTGATGGAAAAAGGCCGTCATGGCAAGTTGGAAAAAGCGCCGTTGGTTGAGAAGCACGGGTATCAACGCTGGTTAACCGGTCCGTGGCCGCTGGTAGCCGGGGCGGTAGCGCTGGCGGTGTTGAACTTTGCCACCTTGGCGCTGGCAGGTCGACCTTGGGGTATTACCTCGGCATTTGCGCTGTGGGGCGCTAAAGGCTTCGAATTGGTCGGCGGCGATGTTTCCCAGTGGGGCTATTGGCAGTCTGCAGGCAACGAGGCGGCTCTGGCATCCAGCGTGTGGGGCGATGTGACCACGGTGATGAATGTGGGCATCATGCTAGGAGCGTTAGCGGCTGCCAGCCTGGCAGGGCGGTTTGCGCCAAACTTCAAGATCCCGCTGCGCTCGGTGCTGGCGGCAATTATTGGCGGCCTATTACTTGGTTATGGCGCGCGGTTAGCGTTTGGCTGCAATATTGGCGCGTATTTCAGTGGGATCGCCTCGGGCAGCCTCCACGGTTGGGTGTGGCTAGTTGCGGCGTTTGCGGGCAACATGGTGGGCGTTAAACTACGTCCGTTATTTTTTACCGGTGAGGCGGCTAAGCAGCCCACTGCTAAAACCTGCTAATTAACCTCGCTTTTAGGTTATTTTACTCTTTGCGCCTCAACTTCGGTTGGGGCGTTTTTGTCGCTTTAAAACGCCTGTTTGCTACCTTTGTCGAACGAGCATGTTACATTACGCCCAATGACTGCAGACGCGCTATGTTGCTGCATTGCAATAGAAATTTGCGAAAAAAGAGAGTGCTTATGACCACCGCGAGCAAACGCCCCTTATACCTTCCTTATGCCGGTCCTTCCCTTCTTGAAATGCCGCTATTGAATAAAGGCAGTGCGTTTACTCAGCAGGAGCGGCTAGCGTTCAACTTGATCGGCCTATTGCCCCAAAAGGTCGAGACCATCGAGGACCAACTCGAACGCGCCTATCGCCAGTACCAGCAGTGTCATAGTGACTTGGAGCGCCACATTCACCTGCGCGCCATTCAGGATGATAACGAAACGCTGTATTTCCGCCTTGTGTCGCAGCATCTAGAAGAAATGCTGCCGATTATCTACACGCCTACGGTGGGCAAGGCGTGTCAGGAATTTTCCAATATCTATCGCAACCACCGCGGGCTGTTTATCAGCTACCCCGACCGCGAGCACATGGATGACATTCTGCGCAGTGCCACCAAGGATAACGTCAAGGTGATCGTGGTGACCGACGGCGAGCGGATTCTGGGCCTGGGTGACCAAGGCATCGGCGGAATGGGTATTCCCATCGGCAAACTAGCGTTATATACGGCCTGCGGCGGCATTAGCCCAGCGTACACGCTGCCCATCATGCTTGATGTGGGTACTAACAATAAGGCTTTGTTGGATGACCCTATGTATATGGGTTGGCGGCATGAACGGGTCAGCCAGGACGAATACAATGAGTTCATGGCGACGTTTATCGCTGCGGTCAAGCGTCGCTGGCCCAATGTATTGCTGCAGTTTGAGGATTTTGCTCAGGCCAACGCAATGCCGCTTTTAGAGCAGTACCGCGACCAGCTGTGCTGTTTTAACGACGATGTACAGGGGACCGCCTCGGTGGTTGTCGGTACGCTCATGGCTGCGTGTCAGGCCCGCGAGCAAACGATTGCCGATCAGCGGGTGGTGTTTGTGGGTGGCGGGTCTGCCGGTTGCGGCATTGCCGAGCAGGTCGTGGTGGCGATGCAGGCCGAAGGCTTGACCGAAAGCGAAGCCCGCGCGCGCATTTATATGGTGGATCGCGAGGGCTTGATGACTACCGACCAGCCCTGGCAACGCGATTTTCAACGCCGCTTGGCCCACGATGCTGCCTTGGTAGCCAACTGGAACGGACAAGGGCTCGAGGAGACCATCGCGCAAATCAGTCCGACGGTATTGATTGGGGTGTGCGGCCAGCGGGGGATTTTCACCGAGCAGGTGGTGCGCACCATGCACGCGAGTTGTGAGCACCCGGTGATTATGCCGCTTTCCAACCCGACGTCTCAGGCGGAAGCGGTACCGGAAGATGTCATCCGCTGGACGGAAGGTCAGGCATTAGTGGCAACCGGCAGCCCGTTTGCACCTGTGGTGTTCAACGGCCGCACCTATCCCATCGCGCAGTGTAATAACGCCTATATCTTCCCAGGTATTGGCTTGGGCGTGGTGGCGGCTAAAGCAACCCGGGTGACCGATGAAATGCTGATGAGTGCCTCGCGGGCGCTGGCTCGGGAAGCTCCGCTGGTAAAAGAAGGCAAGGGCGCATTGCTGCCGCCGCTATCGCGTATCCGCGATATTAGCAAGTCGATTGCCTTTGAAGTGGCGGCTCAGGCGCAACAGAATGGTGTGGCCCTCAAAACCGGTGGTACTGAGTTGCGCGATGCTATCGAGCGCGCTTGCTGGGCTCCAGATTACCGTGTCTACCGGCGTCGTGCCTTTTAGTAACGCCGACCGTCCGCGCAAAAAAAAGCCCCCACCAAGTGGGGGCTAGCAAGCATTGGTCGGTTTCCCGATTAGGCTGCGCCAATCATATTACGCAGCACGTAATGAAGGATACCACCATGACGGAAGTACGCCAGTTCATTTACCGTGTCAATTCGGCACTTGGCATCAACGGTTCTTTCGCCATCGGCATTTTTTATGGTCACTTTGACGTTGCCGCCCGGCGTTAAATCGCTCAGCCCGGCAATGGATACCTCTTCATCACCCGTGAGTCCCAGTGTCTTACGGCTCTCACCTTCGGGGAACTGCAACGGCACCACCCCCATGCCGATCAG
>RKMJ01000101.1_pt1 | contig 51015 bp, 41 predicted proteins | sample 2174201 | NCBI WGS metagenome assembly RKMJ01 (sample SAMN10236717, study PRJNA505202) | synthetic metagenome | isolation source: mock community containing 12 organisms: Thioclava sp. ES.032, Psychrobacter... | place: USA: Walnut Creek | collected 2015-10-01 | reverse complement strand
AGCCAACCGGTCTGTGGGCGCAGCTTTTCCTGGCCGACGTAGTGCGCCCAGCCGCCGCCGCTTTGGCCAATACAGCCGCACATCACCAGCATGTTGATCAGGCCGCGGTAGTTCATGTCCATGTGGTACCAGTGGTTCATACCGGCACCCACAATGATCATGCTGCGGCCATTGGTTTTATGGGCGTTGTCAGCAAATTCTCGGGCAATGCGCGTGGCTTGCTCAGCGGAGACCCCGGTGATCTTCTCTTGCCATGCAGGCGTATACGGCTTGATCTGATCATAAGATGTGGCTCCGTCGTCTTCGCCCGGCTTGCCGAACCCTCGGTCGATCCCGTAGTTGGCACACATCAGGTCGAAAACGGTCACCGCCAGCACGTCGTTGCCGTCGGCTTTGCTCAGTCGCTTGGCGGGCAGGCAATGGTATAAAAGGTCACCATTGTCACCGGCCACGTGGTCGAAGTGCTCGTGCTCGATACCGCCGAAATACGGGAACGCCACGCGGGCCACGGCGTCGTGCTGGCTGGCAAGGCTAAGCAAGGGCTTGATCTCCCCTCCTTCCGCATCAAGGGGTTCCAGGTTCCACTTGCCCTGGTTGGCTTCGTCTTCGCCCCACCGAAAACCAATCGAGCCCCGCGGCACCACTAGCTGATGGCGGGTTTCATCCCACACCAGCGTTTTCCACTCGGGGTTATTGCTCTGCCCCAGGTTGTCGGCAAAGTCGCTGGCGCGTAGCTGGCGGCCGGGTACCAACGTGCCGTCGGCGCGCTGCTCCAGCTCCACCAGACATGGCATATCGGTATAGCGCCGCACATAATCCGTAAAGTAGGCGCTGGGGTTTTCCAGGTGAAACTCCTTGAGAATCACATGCCCCATGGCCATGGCAAGCGCCGCATCGGTGCCCTGCTTGGCAGATAACCACTCATCGGTGAGCTTGGAGACTTCCGCATAGTCCGGCGTGATGGAGACGGTCTTGGTGCCCTTGTAGCGTACTTCGGTAAAAAAGTGCGCATCCGGCGTGCGGGTTTGGGGTACGTTGGAGCCCCAGGCAATGATGTAGCCAGAGTTGTACCAGTCGGCGGACTCGGGCACATCGGTCTGCTCGCCCCAGGTCATCGGCGAGGCAGGTGGTAAATCGCAGTACCAGTCGTAGAAGCTCATGCACACACCGCCAATCAGCGACAGGTAGCGGCTGCCTGCGGCATAGCTGACCATCGACATGGCGGGAATCGGCGAAAAACCGATAATACGGTCAGGACCAAACTGTTTAGCGGTGTACACGTTAGACGCCGCGATCAGCTCGTTAAGCTCGTCCCAGTCAGCCCGCACAAAGCCGCCCATGCCGCGTGCCCGCTTGTACTCTTTGGTCTTGGCTGGATCACTGACGATGGACGCCCAGGCTTCTACCGGATCTTTGTTTTCTTCCAACGCGTCACGCCACAGCTTAAGCAAGGGCTTTCTTATCAGCGGGTACTTCAAGCGGTTGGCGCTGTACATGTACCAGGAGTAGCTGGCCCCACGGGGGCAGCCGCGAGGCTCATGGTTGGGCAGATCGGGGCGGGTGCGCGGGTAATCGGTCTGCTGGGTTTCCCAGGTGACCAAGCCATTTTTGACGTAAATTTTCCAGCTGCAAGAGCCTGTGCAGTTAACCCCGTGCGTTGATCGCACGACTTTATCGTGCTGCCAGCGTCGACGATAACTGTCTTCCCATTGGCGGTCCTCCTGGCGGACTTCGCCATGCTCATCGGCAAAGGGCTCTCGCGCTTTGCGAAAAAAGTTCAGCCGGTCAATGAAATGACTCATGGTCGATCTCCAGGCTTTTCAAAGGAAAGCAATGTGCCTGGTGAAAGGCACCTTGGAGATCGATTCTGGGTGATTAAAACGCCAATATCTGCCCGGTTACCTCCATATAACCCACCTCTACCTCTTAGGTGATAGATGGCCGACATCACTGGGGATAGACGCCCGAAATGGCTTGCTGATAACGGCTTTTATCAGCAACCCTTGCGGATAAGCACGCACGTTTAAACCGCGAGCAATAAGCGCCGTAATTCCATAAAACGTCCTGTCTTAATAGGTGCCACCATGGCCGTTCCCTCCCTTTCCCAACGCTTACCGCTGATGCGTCTGGCGTTTCGACCTTTCTTTTGGTTTGGCGCGTTATTCAGTGTACTCGCCATGCTCGTATGGCTTGGCTTTTGGCACGGGAATGTTTGGCTCTCGCCCCATGGTGGAATGTTGTGGTGGCACCAACATGAAATGCTGTTTGGTTTTGGCAGCGCCATTATCGCGGGTTTTTTACTGACAGCCGTACAAAACTGGACAGGCCGGCCTAGCCTTTCTGGCTGGCCACTACTGGCTTTGTTGATCATTTGGCTGACCGCACGGATTCTTATTGCCTTCGCCTACCTGCCTGGATGGCTAATCCTGCTAGTGGATGCGGCGTTTTTACCGCTAGTGGCACTGGCCATGGCGAAACGCGTCATTGCCGTTCGCATGTGGCGCAACCTGATGTTCGTTCCAGTGCTCCTGGCGTTAGCCGTCGCCAATATCTCGATGCACATGGCTGTTATCAATCCCGGCGCTATCAACAACAGCGCGCTTTTCATACGTGAAGCAAGCCATTTTGCCATGCTGGTTATTACCCTGCTTATGGTGCTGCTGGGCGGGCGTATGATTCCATTTTTTACATCCCGAAAATTGGGATTTGACCAGCCAGCGCGCTATCGCCTACTGGAGCTAGCCAGCATCGGCACCCTGGCGGCAATCGTCATCTTGCAGGCGGTGAGCCTACTTAGTGATCTACGCGCCAATAAGCTGATGGCGGCGCTAATGTTGATAGCTGCCGTGAGCAATGCCTGGCGCTTAAGCCATTGGCAAGGATGGAGAAGCTTTCGGGAACCACTTCTTTGGGGGCTACATGCCAGCTACGCATTTATCCCTTTAGGGCTAGTAATGTGGGCTTGGCAATTGATATCGGGGCAGCACGTCGAAAGCGCCCTTCATGCGCTAGCCATTGGCAGTATGGGCACCATGATCTTGGCGATGATGGCAAGAGTCTCACTCGGCCACACCGGCCGCCCTATCCAAACATTACCTGGTATAGGGGTAGCGCTGACTGTACTACTTTTAGCGGCGCTGCTTCGCTCGGTGTGGCTGGTGTTATTTCCTTACTCAAACCAATGGGTGTACAGCATCGTGATCATCGCCTGGTGCATTAGCTATTTGATATTTCTGCTGCACTATACCGTACCGCTTTTCACTGCCCGGGCTGACGGCAACGATGGTTAAGGAGATCGATGGTGGTTGGCCATTAAGCGACAGGAGAACAACGTGGTAGAACATTATGTATTACTTAAGCATCTTCATATCTCGGCGGCCTATGCAACCCTGGCTTTTTTTATCCTGCGAGCATATTGGTCAGTGCAAGAACGACGAGTGCTTCAGGCGCAGTGGGTCAAAGTAGTGCCCCACATTATTGATACGGCTCTGCTGGCATTGGGAGTTACGCTTGCCGTTACGCTCAACTTTTGGCCACTACCGGGCTGGCTAAGCGCTAAAATTGCCGCGTTGGTGATCTACATTTTGCTGGGCACGGTCGCCATCAAGCGTGGCAAAACGCCAAAGATACGCGCCGGAGCGGCGGTTGCCGCGGTCATCGTGTTTATCTATATCCTGGCTGTCGCGACACACCGTACGCCGTTCTTTTAAGCTACAGAGAGATCAGGCCTGGTTAGAGAAGAGACTAGCGCGGAGTGCCAGGGTCAACATGCGCCCAGCAAGGTGGTGAAGAAGGTTCGCTATCAAGCCTATCCTCTTTCGCAAGCGCAGCGAGCAGTTGCTCTCTCAGCACCGGGAGGTGCGAAGCCTCAATACGACGGCTAGCCGTGAGCAGCGTTAATGTGCCTTCGCGGGCATAACGCATTAGCGGTAGTAGGGCATCCGGATGCTCCGCTAACTCCATGCGGTACTGCTCTATAAAGTCAGCCAGGCTGATGGTCTGCTGGTGATAGCGACGACGTAGCTCCGTCGAGGGTGACGCATCCCGGTACCATTCTATTAGCTCAAGCGCGCTACGTGGCTTACCGCGAGGCCACAGCCGGTCTACCAAAACACGGGCACCATCACTTTCCTCAATAGGCGCATATACGCGCTTCAATTCAATCTGATACATCGGATCCTCCCATTGAGCGCTACCGAGACAGGGGGCAAAAAAAGCGGCGCCAATGCGTCAACATCCATCGCTAAGCTTTGTTCCCCCAGGCAGGAAAGGCCATATCCTTTTGCAGGAGCTGAAGCTCTGGCTGATGCTCCGCGGCAATTTGGCTCACCAACTCTGCTCCTTTTGCGGTCAGGTGCACTTCTATCTGACGCCGATCCTCACGCCCCTGGCAGCGTTCCACCAGCTCAAGCTGCTCACAGCGATTGATTAACGCTACCGTGCCGTGATGTTTGGACTGTAACCGGTCTGCCAACTCGCCAACGGTTGCCCAATTGCGCCCGCGAAAGCCCTGTAAGTGCAACAACAATTGATACTGCAGTGGGGTCAACCCGTACCGACGGCAGATATCTTCACTATGGCGTAAAAAACAGCGTAGCTGATACCGAAACTGCGAAAGACACTCAAAAGCATGTTTATCGAGCCTGTATTCTTGGTCCATGGTGCCTACCCACTCCTTATCGTACGTAATACTGTCGGCTTGACAGCCAGCTTGACGACATCTAAATATAAAATATCACTGCATGATATAAATAACCAAACGTCGTTAGTACGATTAGGGTGGGAGAGAAAAATGAAACCATTAACGTGGATGAAAATGCCGTTTAGCCATGAGATTGGCTGGCGAGACCTGAAAGAACGCGCACCCTCGATTCCGGCGCTGGCATGGTGCGTGGTGTTGCCGATGTCTCTATTGCCTCCCGTCATGGTCTACTTTGCAGGCACCCATTACGGCGATAACTTCATGATGGGATTTGCAGACCGGGAGTGGCGGTTTATTACCACTATTTTGTTCCTGGCTGAATTGCTTACTTTTTTTGTAATGGGCTGGATTATTCATGCTGTCGTTAATGGAACCGAGCAACTATCCATCAGTTATCAAGATGCCTACTTGCTTGCTGCATTGGCCCCATTGCCCCTATGGTTGTCTGCGCTCGCACTCTGGGTACCCAACCTGATATTCAACGTTTTGGTGGCTCTCACTGCGCTGGGTATTTCATGTAGCTTGATTTACCAGGGACTACAGGCGCTTTGCACGCGCAAGGACTATGATGTAGCCACCATTTCCGCTACATATACCATCATGTCGGCCGGCATTCTTGGCTGGGGTGTTTTGCTAGCCGTTATTTGGGCGTATTAAAGCAACGGTCTCATCTTTCTTCGCTTTTCGTTATATTTCCCCCCATAAGAAGTAATATACTTACTACAATTGATTTCGTTAGACGATCAACTCGCCAAGCCTTTCTTCAACCCTCTGGGAGCGACATGAAGCTTTTACGACGTTCGCTTGTTGCCCGCATGGTGGCATTTTTGCTGGTGATTAGCGGCATGGCGATTGCCAGCATGAGCTTTACGATTGTCATTGCCAAAAGCAGCCAGGGAGACGCCGCTGCCATTAATATGGCGGGGTCGCTGCGGTTGAATAGCGCACAACTGATTGAAGCCCTGCAGCGTGCTCCCCGCAATGAGCAACGTAACCAAGAGGTTGACCAACTAATGGAACGGCTTTCCTCACGCTTGAACAGCCCAGCGCTAAATACTCGGCCGCGCCTTATGCGCGATGAAAGCAGCAAAGATCGCTTGGAAACACTAAAACAGCAATGGCGACAAACGGTGGTGCCTCTCATCGAGACAGCGACAAACGGCAACGCAGCTGATAGCCAACAGGCCAGGACGTCCTTGAACCGCTTTATTGATGATATTGATCGTTTTGTATCTCAACTAGAAACAGGCGCTGAATCCAGGGTCAATCTACTAAGCACAATACAGGCGCTGTTTTTAGCACTCATCGTTCCCTTACTTGCCATGGCGCTGTATGACATGCGGCAACACTTGGTGATACCGCTTCGCCAGTTGATGGTATTGAGCCGAGAGGCGGGAAGGCGCAACTTTCATTACCGTACAAACTTTGGTGGTGGTGATGAACTGGGAAGACTCGGACGCACCTTTGACCAGATGTCCGCCGAGCTAAGCGTCAGCTATCACGAATTAGAACAGCGTGTATCCCATAAGCAAGCAGAGCTTGAACGCCATAATCGCGCCTTACAAATCATTCATAATGGCATCCGCATGCTCTATGGTGGGGGCAATGACCTATGTGCCAGCGCCGCTCCAATGCTGCGTGAACTTGAAACACTGCTTGAACTCGGCCCCATTGTGCTTTCGCTTCACAGCGAGCATGACGATAGCGACATGGAAATTCTGGCTACCCACTCCGCCGAGCGCCCCCTCTTTTGCCGAGATTTAGCATGCTTTGCCTGTCTGGAAGACGCATCTCACAGGAGTCATAAGATTGGCCACGACAATGAAGCGCTGGTTCACCCAGTGGCGATTGGTCAACAAACGCTGGGCTATCTCACCGTCGGCTATGCTACGCCACCCAGTGCCTCGACGCGGCAGCTTCTTAATACCCTTACCGATCACCTTGCGACTGCGATTTATCTACAACAGCGCATTGAAGAGCAACAACAATTGTCGCTAATTAAAGAGCGCACCATTATCGCCCGGGAACTGCATGACTCTCTAGCGCAGTCGCTCTCTTACCTCAAAATGCAGGTTACCCGGCTTGAACGCATGCAAGCCAAGCAGTTCCCTGTTGAGCAACAAAACAGCGTGATGGGGGACTTACGCGAAGGGCTCAACAGTGCATACCGTCAGCTTCGGGAGCTTTTGGGGACCTTCCGTCTTAGTCTGGACAAGCCGGGTCTCCATCCAGCGCTGCAACAAACCGTCGATGAGTTTAGCGCAAGGCTGGGCTTTTCTGTCGGTTTGACCTATCAGGTACCTCCACATCTGCTGAGCGCCAACGAAGAGGTACATCTGCTGCAGGTTACTCGTGAAGCGCTCGCCAATACGTTCAAGCACGCCCAGGCCCATTCGGCGCAGGTGAGCTTAACTTTCCATCAGGCGGCACTGACACTTGCTATCGAAGACGACGGTATTGGTCTAGAAGACGACCGTTCGCCTCCTATGCATTATGGGTTAATTATCATGCGCGACCGGGCCAAAAATATTAATGCCACTCTCAGCGTTAAAAATCGCCCAGAAGGCGGAACCGGTGTCTATCTAACGTTTACCCCACAGACTGAACGTCTGATTGAGGAAAGGAGTGCCTAAGAATGCCTAGCGAGGTTCATCATCAAACTGCCACCATTATCGTCATTGACGACCACCCACTGCTGCGCCGTGGCGTTCGCCAACTGCTAGACATTGAGGACGACCTGTCATTGATTTTGGACACTGGCTCTCCCCGTGAAGGCGTTGAACAGGCCATTAAACTTGAGCCGGATATGGTGCTGTTAGACTTGAACATGCCGGATATAAACGGGCTGGAAACGCTCAAACACCTGCGTGACGCAGGCTATACGGGGCGCGTAATTATGTACACCGTGTCAGATCAGCAAGACGATGTGGTCGATGCGCTGCGCGGCGGTGCCGACGGCTATCTACTCAAAGACATGGAACCGGAAGATATGGTCCATCAGCTTCGTCAAGCCGCTAAAGGCCGAATGGCGATCAGCGAGGGGCTAACCACCCTACTGGCTGAAGCCCTGCGCAATCAGCGTTCAGCGCCTGCTGCGCCTGGGGTGGAGACACTTACCCAGCGTGAAAAGGAAATCCTACGAGAGCTCGCAGCTGGCATGTCTAACAAATTGGTTGCTCGCAAGCTCGACATTACCGAAGGCACGGTCAAAGTCCACGTTAAGCATTTATTGAAAAAACTGCACCTGCGCTCTCGGGTCGAAGCGGCTGTATGGGCCGTTCAAGAAGGGCTCGATAAGTAGCAAACTCACAACTCTGTGTAGATACTCCTAAAAATCTGCTGACGCAGGCCAACCATGTTTCGCCACCCATCTTAGTATTTAAATTTCATTTTATTCAGTCACTTAATACAAATTACCTTATACCTAATAAGAGGTATGAGGACGTATTAGGCGCATTTTCCCCCTGTTTCTCCCCTCTCAGCCAGCGCGTATCTTTCGCTTAAAGACGCAGTCCCTTTTGTCGAAAGAGGTACACAATGGCCAGAAAAAATGCCGATATTGAACGCTGGGATATTGAAGACCCTGACTTTTGGGAAAAAGAAGGCAAGCGGATTGCTAATCGCAATTTATGGATTTCCATTCCAAGCCTGCTGTTAGGCTTCGCGGTATGGATGATGTGGGGCATGATCACCACCCAGATGCAGAACCTGGGCTTTCCTTTCTCCAATGACCAGCTGTTTACCCTGACCGCAACCGCTGGCTTGGCGGGGGCAACACTCCGGATTCCCGCTTCCTTCATGCTGCGCCTGGCAGGGGGGCGCAATACTATTTTTCTCACTACCGCATTACTGATGATCCCAGCGGCCGGTACTGGCTTTGCGCTAATGAATCCTGACACCCCCTTTTGGGTGTTTCAGTCGTTGGCGCTGCTCTCGGGCATCGGTGGCGGTAATTTTGCTTGTTCGATGAGCAATATTTCCAGTTTTTACCCAAAGCATCAGCAAGGCTACGCCTTGGGCATGAATGCTGGCTTAGGCAACTTTGGCGTTACCACCATGCAGATACTGGTCCCTCTGGTGATGACCGTTAGCCTATTTGGAGCAATCGCCGGTGGGCCAATGGAGCTGCAAAGTACCAGCGGCACGTTGATCGGACGCATTGAAGCAGGCACAAACACCTGGATACAAAATGCAGGGTTTGTCTGGCTACTATTTTTGATTCCATTGGCTTTTGCAGGTTGGTTTGGCATGAACAACCTGCGTCCTATTAGCCCTAATCCCGGCACTCCGCTACAGGCGTTCGGCAAAATTCTGGGGCTTTATGGGGTGGGCGTTCTCTCCACCTTGATAGGGTTGGTTGCACTTAATTGGCTAAATATGTGGCTCGCGCTGCCGCTGACTATCGTCATTACCCTTGCGCTACTTCGATTACTGCCAGGTGAGGAAATCAAACCCAATATCCAAAAGCAATTTGCGATCTTTCGCGACAAGCACACCTGGTCGATGACGCTGCTCTACATTCTGACCTTTGGCTCCTTTATTGGCTTCTCTTCGGCACTACCTCTCTCTATCACTATCATTTTCGGCAGTATGGTTGATACCGCGGCGGATGGCAGTGTTTCTCGCATCGCTAACCCTGACGCACCCAGCGCGCTCACATGGTCATGGATTGGCCCTTTCGTGGGGGCGCTGGTACGCCCCATCGGCGGCTGGATCGCCGATAAATTCGGTGGATCATTGGTCACGCAAATCATTACCGTGGTGATGGTATTCGGCTCTGTTGCGGCAGGTTACGTGATGATGCTGGCCTACAATGCTGCCGATCCAAACCAGTACTTCTGGCTATTTATGCTGCTGTTTATGGTGTTGTTTACGGCGAGCGGCATTGGAAACGGTTCAACCTTTCGCAGTATCGGTTTTATCTTCGATGCCCAGAAAAAAGGCCCTGTGCTGGGCTGGACCGCCGCTGTTGCCGGCTATGGCTCTTTTATCGCGCCGGTGGTGTTAGGCGATCAAATCCGCGCGGGCACCCCTGAACTTGCCATGTACGGGTTTGCTGTCTTTTATCTTGTTTGCTTGGTGATTAACTGGTGGTTCTATCTGCGCAAAAGCGCCTACGTCAAAAACCCATAACGGCGTTCCTCCGCTTCAGCATCACGCTCAAACGGCAACGCTCAACTCTCGGGCTTTTGGCTCGGACGTTCACAATAAGGGGGCAGCATGGCTACCCATCGCTTTAAACAAAATGCGGTGCTAATTGCCAACACCTTTGCGTTCACCATGTGTTTTATGGTCTGGACCATGTTTGGCGAGATCGGCGTGCCGATCGCCGAGGAGTTAGGCCTTAATGGCACTCAGTTTGGCACCTTGACTGCCGTACCCATTCTGACCGGGGCCATCGCTCGCCTCCCGTTTGGCTCGATGACTGATCGCTATGGCGGGCGCCCTGTCTTCTTTGTCGTTTTACTGGTGATAATACCCGCTATTTGGTTGGTACAGTTCGCTACTGCTTATTGGCAACTGCTGATGCTGGGGGCATTTATTGGTCTTTCCGGCGGGGCTTTTTCAGTGGGTATCGCTTATACAGCCAAATGGTTCGAGAAGGACCGTCAAGGGTTGGCGATGGGCATTTTCGGGGCAGGCAATGCCGGTGCGGCGGTTACCAAATATATAGCACCGACGGTCATTGTCATGCTCGGCTGGCAGGCCGTACCCAATATTTACGCGATTATCATGCTAGGTACGGCGGCTTTTTTCTGGTTTTTCACCTTCACTGACCCAAGCCATCGGAATGCTAAAAACATCTCCTTGCGCGATCAGTTGAAAGTCATCAACGACCCCAAGGTGTGGAAGTACTGTCAGTACTACTCGGTTGTGTTTGGTGGCTATGTGGGGGTGTCTTTATGGCTAACGCGTTATTACATGAACGAGTACGGCTTTGGCATTCAATTAGCCGCCTTGATTGCGACTATTTTTGTGCTGCCTTCCGGTGTCATTCGTGCGTTCGGCGGCTGGTTATCTGACCGCTTTGGCGCTCACACTGTGACCTGGACATGTTTATGGGCAAGCTTAATTGCCTTGTTCATTATGTCTTACCCCGAAACATACTACAGCGTACAAGGGGCCGGTGGCGCAGACCGAGTGGAGTTTGGTTTTGGCATCCCCGTATGGCTATTTACTGCCGCGTTGTTTGTGGTGGGCATCTCCTGGGGAATAGGCAAAGCCTCGGTATTTAAATATCTCTCCAATGATTACCATGAAAATCTTGGGCTGGTATCCGGCATTGTGGGCCTAGCTGGCGGTTTGGGCGGTTTTTTGCTACCCATCATGTTTGGTGCACTTGTCGACCTGACCGGCGTTGCTACCACCGTCTGGATGCTGTGTTTCGGCGTCACCTTCGTTTCAATTATCTGGATGTGGTGGACAGAACGGCGCGTCAAAGTACTAACAGAAGACCGACAAACGACCAAAGATTAAACATCCATTTTAGCTGTTAAACCGATTCCCATTTTCCCATCGTCAGGCGCAGCTTATTGGATTCTGGCAGCGCCATAACTCGTTCATCGTTTTCACCTTTATCACCTACGTTTAGCGCAATGCTAACGCAGCGAGCGGCAAGCCTCAGTAAGACTTATGTTTTTCTGAGGCTGAAGCAGCCCAATATAATAAACGCTAATTCAGCCTATTTCGCATCGTCATGCCAATTCCCGATAATCCCGCTACCCTTTTGGTAAGCTTAATTTCTTCATAAAAGAAAACAGACGCTATGCCGCCTGACGGAGGGCGTGCTGATCATTCTCTATTTCTATAATAAGGGGGCCGCGCTTGGAGTTACTTCAGTACGCCTTAGACAATGCGACCCTGCTGCTGTCACGCACGTTTGAGCATATTGCCCTGGTTGGGGTTGCCGTCGGCATTGCGACGTTGACCGGCGTGCCGATCGGCATCGCCATTACCAAAAATGAGCGCGCTGCCCAAGGAGTGCTGTACCTCGCCTCGATTATCGTCACCATCCCCTCCATCGCGCTGTTTGGCATCATGATTCCCGTCCTGTCTCTGATAGGTCACGGGATTGGCTACGTCCCGGCGGTGATTGCCGTATTGCTCTACTCTCAGTTGCCCATCATTCGTAACACCTATACCGCCATCAACAATGTGAACCCCGCGTTGCGGGAAGCCGCTCGAGGCATTGGCATGAGCCCCAATCAACGCCTGCGGCTGGTCGAAATTCCCCTCGCGGTACCGGTCATCATGGCGGGGGTTCGCACAGCGGTCGTTCTCAATATTGGCGTGATGGCAATTGCCGCCTATATCGGCGCCGGGGGACTGGGCACCTTCATCAGTCGTGGCATTTCACAGTCAGACCCACGTCAGTTGATCGTCGGTGCGATCGCCGTGAGCCTGCTGGCAATTATCGTTGACTACTCACTGCTGTACGTACAAAAACGCCTGACGCCCAAAGGGATGAGCCGCGAGGCCACAGCGCCCTAACGCCTTCTTCCCCACGAATCTCTACCAATAAGGGGCACCGATATGATTCGACTTGAAAGCCTGACCAAGGTGTTCGATACGCCTAAAGGCGCGGTGGTGGCCGCTGACCATATCGATATGGAAGTACCTGAAGGAGACATCTGCGTTCTTTTGGGGCCATCGGGCTGCGGCAAGACCACCACACTCAAGATGATCAACCGGATCGTAAAGCCCACCTCTGGCAAGGTGTTTATCAACGGTGATGATACCACCGGCCTCGATACCCAGACGCTGCGCCGCAATATCGGCTACGTCATCCAGCAGATCGGCCTGTTTCCCAATATGACCATTGAGGAAAACATCACCATCGTGCCCAAGCTGCTGGGCTGGGATAAGGCCAAGTACAAGGCCCGCGCACGCGAGATGATGGCAATGATTGCGCTGGAGCCGGATGCGTTTCTAAAGCGCTTTCCCAGCGAGCTATCCGGCGGCCAACAACAGCGTATTGGTGTGGCCCGCGCGCTGGCCGCCGACCCGCCGGTGATGCTGATGGACGAGCCCTTTGGGGCCATCGACCCGATCAACCGGGCCGTCATTCAAGACGAGTTCCTCAAGATGCAGCAGGAACTCAATAAAACCATCATGTTCGTCAGCCACGACATTGATGAAGCCATCAAAATGGGTGACCGCGTGGCGGTTTTCCGTGAAGGCCAGCTGGTTCAGTATTCCACGCCCGATGATTTGCTGGCGGCGCCCAAAAACGCCTTTGTGGAATCATTCCTTGGCGAAGACCGGGCGCTCAAGCGCCTGAACCTGGTCAAAGTGCGCGAGATTGTCACGGACGAGATCGGCACGGTGACGCCCGGCGATACGTTGGAAACTGCGCTGGCCAAAATTGACAACTATGGCTATCAAAATGCCATTTTGATGATCAACGATCGCAAGCAGCCCGCCGGCATTATCAGCCGCTCCATTGCCCGCACCACAAAAGGCTACTGCCGCGATCACTTCCAGGCCGTGCCGGCGGTTGTCGGTCTCGACGACGACCTGCGCAAAGCCGCCTCATTGATGTTTGCCCACGATCAGACCTGGCTCCCCTGCGTGAATGAGGAAGGAACGGTGTGCGGTCAGATTACCCAGCGCGCCATGACCAGCCATTTGGGCGCACGCTATCGCGCGCGTCAGGGGGATGATCGCACGCCATCGGCGGCCATCAAGGAGTAACCATGCCTATTCGATCCATAAAAGGGGCGCTTAAGGTACTGGTGCTAGTGGCTATTTTTTTCGCCGGTGTATGGAGCCAGTCCAGCGGCGTCATCGATGAATTTATCTGGTATCTGCCCGACGTTCAGTACTTGGTGGTTCAGCACATTTGGCTGACGGTGATGTCGGGTAGCCTGGCCATTATCGTCGCCATTCCGCTGGGCATCGTACTCTCCCGGCCGAGCATGGCACGGATGGCCGAATCGCTGATGCAGGTGCTCAATGTGGGCACCACGATCCCCACCCTGGCCGTGCTCGCGCTATCGATGAGCTTTCTGGGCATTGGCACGGTACCGGCTGTTTTTGGCTTGTTTGTCGCGACGCTGCTGCCGATTACCCGCAATACCTATGCGGGTTTGAAGGGCGTTAACCCGGCACTCATGGAAGCTGCCGCCGGTATTGGCATGTCGCCCATGCAGCGGCTTTTCAAAGTTGAACTGCCCAATGCGCTCTACGTGATTTTTGCAGGGATGCGCACCGCGCTAACCATCAATGTCGGCACCGTGCCGCTGGCGTTCTTGATCGGTGCGGGTGGCCTCGGTGAGTTGATATTCACCGGCATTGATCTTTACGACCCGGTCATGATGCTTGCGGGCGCTATTCCCACGGCGCTGCTGGCGATTGTGGTCGATGCGCTCATCGCGTTGACTGCGTTTCTCCTCGTCCCCCGAGGGGTCAACCCGGGCCGCGCTTAAGTATCACCGTGACTTACGTTTCACTAACAAAAGAAGGATTCCAATCATGAAAACATTGACGACAACCCTCACCGGCATTGCCCTAGCGGGCAGCATCAGCGTCGCCAACGCAGACGAGATCAGCGTTGGCGGCAAGAATTTTACCGAGCAGCAAATCCTCTCCAGCATGACAACTCAGTACCTGGATGAACTCGGTTACGACGTCGACAGCCGCTCGGGCATGGGCTCTGCCGTTCTTCGCCAAGCACAAGAGAACGGCCAAATCGATCTCTATTGGGAGTACACCGGCACCTCGCTGATAAATTACAACGACGTCAGCGAAAGCCTAAGCCCGGAAGACACCTACGAGCGGGTGAAGGAGCTCGACGCCGAGAAAGGCCTGACCTGGCTTGAACCGTCGGCTGCCAACAACACCTATGCACTTGCCATGCGCGAAGATGACGCTGATGAGCGCGGTATTGAAACGCTGTCTGACTTAGCCGACGCCGTCAACGATGGAGAGGGACTAACGTTTGCGCTTAATGCCGAATTTTATGCCCGGGAAGACGGTTGGCGCCCACTGCAAGAGGCATACGATTTCCGCGTCAGCCGTGGCGATGTGAGCCGCATGGATACAGGGTTGGTATATCAAGCATTACGTGATGAGGAAGTCGACGTTGGGCTAGTGTTTGCCACCGACGGTCGTATCCCCGCCTTTGACTTTTACGTGCTTGAAGACGACCAAAACTTTTTCCCTGCCTATGCGCTGACCCCGGTAGTGCGCACGGAAACCCTGGAAGCTAACCCTGACCTCGCCGATCAGATGAACGCGCTTTCCGAGCTGTTAGACGATGACACCATGGCCGAACTCAACGCCCGCGTGGATGTCGAGCGCGAGTCGATTGAAGACGTAGCAGAAAGCTTCCTCGAAGAGAATGACCTGCTCTAACGTGGCTAGGCGCTCTGGTAGAGGGCTGGCATAATATGACGTGCCATCACAACGCAGCAAAGCCGCTCCCAGGGAGCGGCTTTTTCAATGGGGGAGCCCATGCATTATCAAACTAGCCTGCGGGTCGGCGCTGCACAGATAAATACCGCGCTTGGCGATGTGGACCATAACCTTGAACGCCATCTGGCGCTGATCGCCGAAGCGCAGCGTGACCAAGTGGAGCTACTGGTATTTCCCGAGCTTTCACTGACCGGCTATCGGTTGGCCAGCCGCGTCATGCAGGTAGCAATGCCGCTGGAAGACCCACGCTTTCAAACACTGGCCGACGCATGCGGCTCCATGCAGTTGGTGGTGGGCTTTGTGGAAGAGGCGAGTCCTGGTGAATATTACAACGCGCTGGCTATCTTTCAGCACGGCCAGCTCATCGCTGTGCATCAAAAGCTTAACCTGCCGACCTACGGTGGGCTTGAGGAAGGCAAGTGGTTTACCCATGGCAGCGAACTCACCCAAACCGATATTCGCCCTGGCTGGTCCGCTACCCAGCTCATTTGCGCTGACTTGTGGAACCCGGCACTTGTGCACGCCGCCCTACCATACTCTGCGCACCGATCAACTCGGCCAGCGGCATCGTCAGCGATGACTTTTCCAACGAGGAAAACTGGGCGTTAAACACGCGCTTTTATGCGATGACCTACGGCACGCCGGTGATTATGGCAAACCGCTTCGGGCCGGAAGGCGACAGCCATTTCTGGGGCGGCTCGCGCATTCTCGGACCGGGCGGCGAGATACTGGCGAAAGCCGACGACAAAGAAGCACTGATTGTTGCCGACTTGTCACGCACCGCGATTGCCAAGGCACGCTTCGAGCTGCCCACCCACCGCGATGCCGACACACCGCTGGTGAGAGAACTAATGGCCGGGTACCGCTAACAGCCGGCTTGGCTATTGACGCTTAGCGTCCAAGCAAGGCGTCGTTAAACGGATAGCGGGAAAGCCGCTCAATGCCGGTCTCGGTGATCAGCACTTCCTCTTCCAGCTTGACGCCATCGGCGGCACCCACCTCGCCAATGTAGCTTTCCACCGAGACCACCATCCCGGGCTCCAGAACACCGTCCTTGGAGAAGCGATCAAAATCCATATGGTGGGCGACCAGCGGGGTCTCACCGTGCATGCCCACCCCGTGAATGATCGACGGGTAACGGCGGTCAATAAAGCGCTCGGGGATTTTCCAGGCCTTCTCAGCGATTTCACGGTAGCTGATACCGGGTTTGAGCAAGCCCATGTTGTGGTGCACCTGGTCGTAAGCCATACGATATATTTCGCGCTGGTAGGCCGTTGGCTTGCCCGGCCCGACATGGAAGGTGCGCGAGAAATCTGAGTAATAGCCATGGCAACCGATGGTATCGGTATCCAGCGCCACCAGCTCGCCAGGGCGAATCTTACGGTCGCTGGCTTCGTTGAACCAGGGATTGGTGCGCGGCCCCGAGGACAGCAAGCGGGTTTCGATAAACTCACCGCCGCCTCGGATCACCTCACCGTACATGATCGCGAACAGCTCGTTCTCGGTAATCCCAGGTTTAATTGCCGCTTCGACTTCCGCCACGGCGGCTTCACTGGCAGCCATCGACTGCGCCAAACAAGCAATTTCCTCGGGTGTTTTGATGCGCCGACAGTGCAACGTGTCCTGCATGCAGTCATAAACATCCAGCCCCTGCGCTTCTAATGCCCGCGCCAGGTTCAGCGCGCAGCGATCCAACCCAACCTTTTTGTTGCCCTTACCGTGCTCTTTGACCAACTCGGCAATTTCCACGCCGAAAGGATCGGACGACATACCGTCGCGCTGGTTAACGGCCGACCACACTACCTTGGAGGTTCGCGCCTCATCGATGGTCTCAAGCCAGGTTGAGACATGGGCGCTACCAGGGTATTCAAACAGAATAATCGGCCCTTCCAGCGGCACGTATACGTACCGCGTGGAGTTGCGCAAAAAGTAGCCGAACATGTTGCGCGACCCGGTCGCATAACGCTGATTGTTCGGGTCAAACAGCACCAGCGCCGCGTACCCTTCCTCCGCCATCATGGCACGCAGGCGCTCCAAACGCCCGGCACGTAGCTGCTTGGGGTCAAACGCGGTGGGGATGCTATCGCCGTTGGCCATCGGCGCTGACGGAACGACTGGAATGTTGTCCGGCTCGTTATCGGTGAGGCTTTCGCTTTCAACAATGCTCATGAATATCTCGCGTTAGGAGTGGGTAGCCGTTGTAAAGACGACATGGCGTTAATCCGCCAGGCTATCGCTGCGCTGCATGCCGTCTTTCAGCAGTTGTTCATGCACTGGCGCCATGCGGCCGAAGATGCGCTGGGCACGCTCGGGCCGACCCACAAAACCGGGCTCTTTGGCGTAGGCGAAAATTACCGTATGGCGCTCTTTATCTCCCTCGACCGGCGTTACGCGGTGGAGTGAATAACGACCAAAGAAAATCTGCAAATCGCCCGGTTGAAGATCCAGCGCTTTCAAGCGTGAGCGATCACCATCGATGACCTTTTCCACCTCGGCGAAGTTTTCACCCTCTGGGTTGCGAATGCCTGGTGCATACTCAAAGCGCCCCCCGGCGTGGGATTGCCGGGTCATCATGGTGACGATGAACTCGTTGGTGTCGTAATGCCATGGGTGCTGACACCCCTCGCGCAGCACGTTCACCACCAGATCCGCCAGCGGGTCGGCATATTGGTGAATCTCGTCGAGACCTACCACCGCGCCGATAAAACGCTGAAATTCTGGGTTCTCATAGACCTGACGGATAATCGTCTCACGGCCGATACGATCACCGGCGACAAAACCATTGGTACGGTCATCGAAACGGTTTTTCGGGTGAGAGGCCGGTAACGACGCGTCCCCATCGCTGTTATAGGGGTTCGTTTCGGTTTGATTGTAGTGGGCGTCCGGCGATAACCGCTCTGTTTCACGTTCCAGCCGGGCTAATGCGGCTTCAGGGACAAAGTTTTTAAGTACCACGCAACCGTCTGCTTCCAACTGACGTTGGCAGCCGGCAATAAATGCCTTACCCGCAGGCGAAGACAATTCATTGATCGGGTATTGTTCAAGATCAATCAGCCCCTCCAAGGCATTCGCGGGTTGTTCAGTGGCGGTTATTGACATGGGGTCACGCTCCTGTCGCGTTGAAAACTCATTTGGACAGGCTAGTGAAGGGGCTTCCATAATAGAAATGAATAGTTAAGATAACACCCATTTAAATGGCTCATTCATCATGGACACAGACCTACTGCGTGCGTTTGTCACCGTCGCAGAATGCCAGGGGTTTAGCGCGGCAGGCAAAGTGCTGCACCGAACCCAATCGGCGATGAGCTTGCAGATCAAGCGGCTAGAAGATCAGATGCACCAAGCGCTTTTCGAGCGCACCAGCCGCAGCGTATTGCTCACGGCGGCGGGCGAGCGTCTGCTGCCCTACGCTCGTCATATGCTCAAGCTGGAAGATGAAGCCAAAGATCTACTAAAGGGCGGGACCCACGGCGAGCTCATCCGCTTGGGCACCTCGGAAGAACAGGCGGCCACCTACTTGCCCGATTTGCTGCCGCGCTTTTCGACCCAGTATCCGCATATTCAGCTTGAAGTGCAGTGTGATATCAGCGACACCCTGGTCAAGCGGTTTCAGGAAGGGTTGTTGGACGTGGTGCTCTCGGTAAGGCATAAGCCTACCCAATCTGGCCACTTACTCGGCTGGGAGCCAATGGTGTGGGTCATGGCCGAACACGCCTCGCTTTCGCAATGGCAAACGCTGCCGTTGGCCCTAAATCCCGAAGGCTGCATTTTCAGGGCGCATGCGTTATCCGCCCTGGGCCGCGATGAGACGCGCTGGGAACTGCGTTACGTCAGCCAATCCCCGACGGGCATCAACATCCCGGTACAAAATGGTTTAGCCATAACGGTTAAAACCCCGCGCAGCGTGCCACCGGGCTGCCGAATCGTGTCCGAAGAAGAAGGACTACCTCACTTGGGTCATGTCGAAATTGAACTCCACCAGCGCCCCGGGCACTCCAGTGAAGCATTTCAGGCGTTATGCAAATCCCTCGAAAATGTAGTCGCGGAGCACGATTCGATTGCCTGCCTTGGTGGCAGAGAAGTGCCTTAGCACGTCGCTGGTTTTTTATTGGCCGGGATATCAACTTGTGTGCAACGGCTGGCTGAAATTGATTGGGTCAGGTATGAAGCCAGCCGCGCAATTCGCTGTGAACAAAGATAAAGCCTCTTCTGGCTCTAACCCAGGCTATTACTGAGGTTGGGATACAGTCAGGTGCTGCATGTATGGGGCTAGGTATGGATTGTCTCGGTGTCTTCCCCGCCCTGGTTAAGTACTCTATGTAGCTTGGCGCGCCCCAAGTAATTGATCATCGGTAATGCCAGCAGGCTCGAAGGGGCAGTGGGTAAGGCGCCGATAGCGAGGAGTAGCATAGCGGGGATGGACCACTGCTTTTGGCCAGGCTTGTAAGCATAAGATATCAATGCGAGTCCAGAGAGGACGAAGGCCACACAGCCCAGCAGATAGGGGTAGAGAAACTCGGCATTATTGTGAGTGGTATATAGCAACCCACCGCCGACAACCAAAACAACATAAAGAAGAACACAGGCGACGCCGATATCCGGACTGACCTCCTGCTGGTGAATTTCCCGCTCCTTCAGAAAGTCAAACAAAGGGGCTTGGAGCGCCCCCGCATGCTTCGTGTGAACGATTCCTTCCTTCGCACTCATCCCAAACAGCTGCTTGTTGCTGGCATTGCGGATTTCGCCAAGACCGGCTTTGCTGGGGTCATCGGTCTTGCGCCCATTCTTTGTTCTGAGTATTAGCTTTACTGCGTCATCATGGCTCACGAGCCGATCATACAACGATTGGATAAACTCAATATCAAAAGACTTTTTAAAACTTAATGGAAACACGCGCTCTCTCCTTAAAAGGGTGCCGAGCACCCAACTGTCGATTGAATAGCTAGGTTTCAGTTATGCGTCTGATTTCAGACTTATCGTCAGATCCGGTTGATTATCGAATAGCATTTTCAGTAAAGAAAAAGCCAAAAGTCCGACAGGCATGTAAAGCATAAAGCCGAGTCCACCGAATGAGAGGGACACGAGAAGTCCTACGATGATGTAGGGCACCATAAAAACAAACATGACTTTCCCGAATCGCTCTTTTTTCTTCATGGCACTCGCGAGAAGATGCTTGTCCTCGGCCCCGATTGACAGCTCGCTTTCGCACTGTGGGCAAGTGGCCGTATCGGCTTTCAAAAGATCGGTAATCCACTGCGACTCCTTGCAAAAACAAGAGCTACATACGGGGCAATCAAAATCAATGTCTTCAATTAAGGCTTTGTCTTGCTTTTCAATAGGTTCTTTTTCACTCACTGCTTTAGTTCTCCTCTGCTGGGTTAGTGATTCAATACCGTCGAGCATGCTGTCAGCCTGACAAGCTTATTGCTTCAGGCCGAAAGTGACGCTTCCTCGCCATAGACCTCGGCTAAGATGGCAATGATCGGCCGGTTTGGCTGCAGAGCATGACGCTGTTTGACCTCTTTTGAGAGGCGCGCAAGCTCTGCGCTAGACTTGGCCCACTGTTCCTCGGGAAGGGGTTCGACCACTCATCAAGGCTCGCAGGCAGGGTCTTCTGACCGGCCTTCTGAATGGCGCGGATTTCGTGGGCAAGAGAATCGGCGACAGATAAATAACCTTGCCACCTGGAAAGGACTCAATATCATCAGCCCGGAGGGGCTGGAAGAAAGCAGGGCGCGGCAAGTCCGGTGCCTTCTGACTCATAACTGACGTCCTTGTCGCTTAAAAATGTTTAAGATTCCATTAACTTCTGCTAACAGAGCAATCTCAAATTGATAATCAGAGAAGTACAAGAGGGACCGAATAAGCAACCACCGGTTACGCTATTCAGCTTTACTGAGGGCCAAGAAAAAACATTAGCGGCGCTCAAACAATATCTAAAAACCCTCAACCTAACCAACTTTATACATAATAAATACTTACAAATGAAACTTTTCTTCCACAATCTCAACTTCTGGAAGCCTGCTTTTAAAGAAACTTAATACATTTTCCCGTTCACCTTCCCTGCAATAAATCTCTCTAATACCCTCTGGAATTACTTCATCAAGTTCAGGATGATACCAGGGTATATTTAAGCCAATAATATCTCTTCCCGGGTAAAGGTAGATCTTATCGGTTTTTCGCCAGTCAAGTTCGTCATGACGGCTTCCTCTAGCGATTTCCTGATATCCTTTTGACGAGCCCATCATCCATGCAGCGAAGCCCATTGCCAGTGGGCCAAGGCTAGTAATGATCAGAGAAGGATCCATGATAATGAGCACTACCACAATCGGCATTAAGATAATGGCTGACCATTTCAGAAATGGCTTCACGGCATCCATCTGGGGTTTCCAGGAACACTCTTCAGCATGTGTTTCCGTAAAGCGGTAGACAAGGATAGCGGTCTGGTGGGTCATGCTCATGGCAATCAATATGAAAAGTATGAACATCCCCCCACCAATCAAAACGGAAACTAACAACGACTCATCAACAAGGGCCATAAAATACCCCCCCCCCAAACTAATAAGCGCAAATACGACAAACAAAGCATTCGCCGCGGGCGTATCATAATTGCGCGCCCTAATTTGCCAGCTCATTACTGCAGGTTCATCCACATGTTCCCAGGGAATTTGGGCGATATAGTCCTGCTTGGGCTGAATAAACCACATAAACGTATCCTTACTCTTCTGGGGTCATGGGAACCGTGAGTTCAAAACGGGTAGGCGCGCTAACCTCACCGCTCTCTTCAGTATTGGGTTCGATTTCTTTTTTGCCAGAGGCGGCATCGGCTTTATAAAAGGTGTAGTTTGATTGACCTTCGTTTGACGATAGCAATGTTTCGGAATAATCCATCGTGAGGATGAATGAGGTGTTTTCTGCTTGCTCGCTAGCCGGTATCCAGGCCTGCCAAACACGCACATCATCTGTATCATAGTCAGCATCGGCAGGTAGTTCAGCTCCTCGCCCGTCTTGCCGAGAGAAGCTTTGCTCGAAGCTGCCGCCATCTGCCCAGAAACCACTTCGGGCAATCTCGGAAATCTTAACGGTCTCCCCCGCTAGGAAAGCGGGAAAAGCAATCTGCACCCAGAAGCCTTCATGAACATAGTTGATTTTCACTCCATAGTAGGTGCTATGGGATTCGCCAATGTCGATGCCCCCCTTCACGGCAGTTAATTTGACTGAAGGCTGCAACAAGGTTTCCATCAAGGCCCGCCACTCGTTTTTATTGCCCTCGTCACTGTCCTCCCACTGCAGGTCGCCCTTGCCCCAGGTGCTGGTATACAGCCAGCCGCGTACTCCTTCACGCTTGTAGCGGGCAGCGAAATGCGAGGCGATTAGGTGGACAACACCAGCCGCAAATAAAATGCCAGAGACCCAGGGCCCGAGTATCCAGGCGAAGGCGAATGTTCGTCCTAGAATGGCTATTCGACCCCTGATAGCCCCAGCCATCTGAAATCCTGCTGTAATAGTCATAGCGGCGCCAGCAGCTCTTTTGACATGAAGCGCATAAAGTTCGCCACTACTGGTTGCTTCCCTTAACTCTTTGCTTGTCTGCCAAGTATCCAGCCCTGCAGCAATTGCCCCAATGGCCGACAACCCCGCCATACGGGTGGCCAATTTTGCGGCAAGGCGTGCAGCCTGTGCGTTATTCGTTGATGCACTCCATTTAGAAACGCCTGCACCCGCCACCGCCGTCATTTTTCCTGACAGCATGAATTTCTGCTTAGCATATTTATCCCAAAACGGCATTACCCATAGACTCATAACCGCCACCGTGGCAGCCCCCGTCGTTGCCGCTAGTTTGCGCATATCCTCTTCATCCACGCCCTCTTTTTGGGCGGTGCGAGCAGCGTCGATAAAGTTGTAAAGGTTAAGCCCTGCAATTAAGAGCGCCATACCACCGCCTAATTGATCAACCCGACTGGTTAAGTGGCGTTTTGCGGCGCTGGCGCCGCCGATGAGTTTCATGCGGTGCTGTTCGCGCAGTTCATGATAGCCCACGCTGGCAAGATTATTAGTGCTTACTTGGTTACCCAAAGCACGCTGGTCGAGCGAGTTATCCGCAGCCGTTATACGCTTAGGCTCGTTGTACGCATGCTCGAAACGCTGCTGTTCTAGCTGCTCTAACTCTCGGAGATTTGCATGGCGCTCCTGAGCGCTGTAGCCAGCATTCTTGCTGCGTCGCTCAACGTCGCGAATTCTTCCAGTAAGCTCCCAAGCTCTTTCTCGCCATTGGCGGTGCTTGGTTTCGTAGGCGGTATCTATCACCAGTTCCGAAGACGCAATTTCCGGGTGTACCAGAACGACCATCACGGAATGCACTAGCGACCTTGCGGCCTTTTCCAGAGACACCTGCCCTTTGGCACTTAAAGAAGGCAAAAATTGATAGCCAATGGTTTCCCACAGTTTCTTGGAAGAGCCGCTTACCTGCGCTCGAAGTGTATCGAACGCTTCACGTACAGACGGCGCCAGGGCTTGATAAACAGGATGCCTCTGCACCTCGTCCAGCTCGAGAATGCCGATAGCGTCGTTAATTTGCGACACCACGCTGGTGGCCGTTACACCGCTATCGGCGGGCTCTCCATCTTCCGTACCCTGTTCGATGAAATGTTTCGTAATGGTTTCTAAGGCGTCGGCCAGGGCTGGATCGAAATTCAGCATCGAAAAGCCGATCAGCGTATCTTTCGCTTGATAGGTATCATTCAACCAAACACGGCCGGTCTGCGTCCCGCCAAGTGCTTCAATCACCATGCAGCCAAATTCATGAATGGCCTGGTTCTTCTCGGCAACACAGGTATCAATACACAGCTCTTGAGCCGATGTTGGCAGCCGTTCCATCCAAATAATTAAATCCGCGAGGCTGTTTTCCACATGGGCCTGCAAGCGCTCAAGCTGTGGGCCTTTTTCAGTTAAGAAGGCAATAGCGTCATCCAGCCTGACATCAAGACGGGGAAGTTCTTTCCCATGCCACTCTTCATATAGCGGGCTATTGAGACCAGGAGGATTCGGCATGCCGAGTTCAATAAGCTCTTCGCGACGCTGATTGATACGCTGCTCCCTGTGGAGCAACGTATGATCTGATCCGTTAGTCACATTTTTCAAAGCATCGAGTAGTTCACCGGTCTTAACGGTCAGTTCGCGATAACGCTCTGGGTCTTGGCGGATATCATCACTGATCAGTTCATCAATATCGATCAGGCACAGGGCTTTAACGACTTGAGCGGTCTCTAGCTTATGTCCGTGTTCATCCAGAAATGCCTCTAGCTCCATTTCTCGACCGACAAGCGCCATAGTCAGGTCGTTAACGATTCCTAAATCGTCATCAAGCGCTACAAACACCGCTTCGTCGTGATGCTTGATGTCGGCTAATACGCTGTCTTGGCTGATTTCGGGTTTTACTGCAAGTAATTGATAGACCCCTTCTTCGGCACTTTCATCGCCTTCCGTCGCCACATCCCGCTCTACGGTCGAGACGGTAGTGCTCGTGAAGCCACTAACCGCACCATTGGGCGTAATGTCTGCAACATACTCAGCAATCTGAGTTAACGGAGCGGCATGGGTGGAAAGCGATGCGCAATCGCCCACCGTATTTATCGCCGCTATCAAATCGACTGAACGCATAATGCGGTGACGAAAATCTTCGTTTTCCAGCGCATACTCACGAATGCGCTCGGTCCATTGGACGGAGGAGTAGGCTAAGGCGATGGAGGCATAGGTTGGATACGTTAGGTGAGAAGCACCATTGAACGTAGCGCCTTCCACGCGGTATTCGTCAAGTCGTTGCTCTCCCTCTTCCTCCACCCAGACATAGAGCCAGCCGTCTCGCAGTTGTCGAAGCGTGTAGTCGCGGGTTTCGAGTGAAGGGTAATCTGGCCCCTGCCAATCATCGTCAATCGGGTGTGGCGCTGGCGCATCTGCCTCGGTGGGCGCCTCGTCAATGGCGTAACGCACGGGGAAAATATCGATGTCGATAAACAGTGGGCAGACACCGCCACCAAGGGGCGTTTCATCAAAGGCGGCATCGCGTGCCTGCGCTTGAGCATCCGTGTTAGCCATCGGCTTCCTCGTCTATAAATAGTGGTTCTTGGGAAAGTGATGCGTGACTCTGCGCGCTTTGAGGGGCGTTAGCGGCCGGGGTGCGGCTCCAAGCATCCAATGCATAAAGCTGATCTTGCCGGGAGAGGCGAGCGTCGTTAGGCGAATGCCGTGCCCAATCGGCATACAAGCCATCGCTCGCGGTCATATAGTCTTCGCCCCAGTTCAAGCTGAGCTCCACCCAGATGGCGAGCTGGCGTTCCGTGCTGACTCCCCACGCGATGGCATCGTCTAAGCGGTCGTCAAGCCATTGACCGCGACCCTCACTCGGAAGACGTTGCCACGCCTCGGCCGCATGCTCGCTAAAGTAATCCGTCAGGCGCTCCTTGAGTTGCCAGCGGGTCACCGCCTCAAGGGCCGTTAGCTGGTCACGCCCCATGGGTGGGAACGTATCTGCCGTCGCTGTCTTCGTTGTCTCTGAGCTCACTTGAGACATAAAGGGCTGCCATGTGATGGGGCGCGGCGCGGCCCAATTAGGCGCCCAGTCCGCCACCCACCACGTATCGATGGGCCCCATGAGCGCCGCCGGAAGGTCATGCCCATAGCTGCTCAACCAGTGCCTAGTGACCAGGGGATCCGCGAAGCGCAGTAGCTGCTCCTGCCCGCCTTCCCCGTTAAACGTCACACATCGAGCCAGGTGATTGCTCAAGTCGCCCGTGCTTGCGGGGCTGCTCAGTAACGAAAGCGAACGATATAGTCTTTCTTCGTTAGCGTAAGCTTCCTCCGCCAGGCCATTGTTTTTAAGACGCACCAGAATTGGCCCCTGCTCAGCCAAAGATGACCAGCGAGTCATCAAGTAGAGGGGCTCGATATCCTCAATGTCATCGCAGCTATATAAGCGCTGGAACGCATTGGGGTAACGAACCCCGTCCACCAATGCATGTGTGATTGCCTGAGGGCGTTCCATCTAGCTATTTCCCTGGTTTGTCTCTTCACAAATCTCACAGCTTGGCGGAGCCTTCAGCAGGGTTTTAAGCTGAGCAGGGCGATTGATAGGCGCAACAGCCTGGTGGCTCTCTGTCTCTGCTTCCATCGGTAATGTCGGCCCCTGCGCCGCTTGCCCGCTGCCCGAGCCGGGGCTGCCGCCGGAGTTGATCTTGACCTGCGGGCCGACGATGGTGACACCGCTGGGGTCGATTTTCAGGAAGCTGCCGCCTGCTTTTAGGGTGATTTCCGCGCCCGCTTCGATCACCACCTTCATGCCCGCTTTGTGATGAACCTCCTGCCCGGCTTCCAACAGCTGAGCCTGGCCGATTTTTTCATGACGGGTGCCGTCGATGATCAGGTGGTCGTCGCCGTCTACCTTCGTGTGGCGATTTTGATGCACCGTGTGGTGATCGTCGTTATCGATCTCGCTGATGCGGTCGTTATGCACCTTGAGGTGGCTGTCGCGGCGGATCTCTTCGGTGCGGTCGTTAAGCGTCAGTAGCTCCAGGTCTTTCTGGGCGTGAAGCCAGATTTGTTCTTCGCCGGCTTCGTCCTCAAAGCGCAGCTCGTTAAAGCCTTCGGCCTTGTGGCTTTGGGTGCGAAGTACCGTGCGGGTCTTGTGTTCCGGCAGCGGGTAAGGCGCGGTGTTGACGGCGTGATAAGTACGCCCGGTGACCAGCGGCTGATCCGGGTCGCCCTCTAAAAACGAGATAATCACTTCATGACCAATACGCGGAATGGCGATGCTACCGTAGCCGCCGCCTGCCCAGCCTTGGGCGACCCGCACCCAGCAGCTGGCGGTGTCATTGGGTTCGGCGTAGCGATCCCAGGGGAACTGGACCTTGACCCGGCCGTGTTCGTCGCAGTGAATCTCTTCGCCTTCCGGGCCGACCACGAAGGCGACCTGGGGGCCATCCACCCGTGGTTTTGGGTTGGGCGTGGCGCGCCAGGGCGCATCGCCGGGAATCAGCGTGACCTGGTTGTGATAGCGGGTCATACCGTTGGCATCGCCCTGTGTGATGCCATCTTCTTCCAGCGCCTGGGGCTGCTCGCCGTGATGGGTGACACTAATCGCCTGCCAGTCGCGGTTGAGGCTGTCGGTATCGTGGTCGGTCAGCGTGAAACGCAGGCCGGGGGCGAGTTCGGGGAGATCACTTTCAGCGCTGGCAGTAATCGCCTCGCGGCGCAGCTGTTCCAGGCGGATGCGGGTAAAGGGCTCGCCGGAGGCGTCCTGCTTGTAGCGTCCGGGGTAGTCGTAGTGTTCGTAATCCACCTGCTGGCCGTGCTGCTCAACGTCGCGGCCCAGATGGTCATGCAGCTGCGCGTAGGTGGGGTTCTTGAAGCTGTAGTCTTTCAGCGTGGCGGATGAACTCGCCACTCGGGCGGTGTGGCTAAGCTTACGCACATGGCGTGTGGGCGCGGTGCCACCCGCGCGACTATGGTAGGTGCGCTCGCCTAGGCTAGTGAGTAGCTGCGGGTCATCGGCAAACACCAGCCGATGGGCGCCGTTGTCACTATCCTCGAACTCATGGAAATAGAACAGGCCTTCTTCGGCGGCCAAACGCTCGATAAAGGCAAGGTCGGTCTCGCGGTACTGCACGCAGTATTCGCGTTCGGGCAAGTCGCGAGTGACCGCAAAAGAGACGTCAGTAATACCCCGCTCGTCGCACAGGGTGTTGATGATGGTGAGCGGGTCGGTCTTCTGGAAAATCCGCGAGTTATTACGCAGCGAGAGCCGCCACATTGCCGGGCGTAACACCAGCGAGTAGAAGGTACGCCGGTGGCCGCGGTCGCCCCGGCCAAATTCGCTGACAATGCCGTGCACCCGGCGCAGCGCTTCGCCGTCCTGCCAGATGGTCAGTGACGCCTCGCGATCCAGCAGTTCGGCGGCGTCCAGATTGCCTTCACGGCTGGCCAGGTTAAGCGCCAGCTCGAAAGGTTGGGAGAGCGCTTCGCGGTGGGTGAAGTCGATCACCGCGATGTCGTCAACGCCAGGTAGCGTCAGGGTGAATTGCAGGCCTGTGCCTATCATCTCAACCTCCCTCTCCTGAGCCAGAACCAATTACCACACCACCACAATCCACCGCGTGGCCCGTCAGTGCTGCGGGTTTACCGTCGATTAAAATACTGCTTGAGCCCTGCGCAATCGCACGTGGATGGGGTGAGTGGTTGGGTTTGTCATGCGGTGCCAGGGGGTCACCCACGCGGGCAACCGGCTTGCCGTCCATCATCACCGTGCCGCTGCCTGCGGTGACCGGTGTCGGTGGAAAACCATCGTGGTCAGTGCCGATATCACCGACGAGTACAAATTTCTGGCCCATTGCGACTACTCCTTTTGCAACCCTGCTTGTTCGTGCTTGTCCCGCTTATTCGTGTTGCTCATTCATCCCAGGTGGCGGGCGCTTCATAGCTGGCGACGTCATAGGCATCCACGTATTGGCGGGTGAACCCCGCTGCCTCAAGGCTATCGATGGCGGAGTGGCAAGACACCGGTAGGCGCGCTTGTAGCGGCACGCCATTTAAGCTGCGGCGCACTGCTCTTAATAACCGCGTGCCATGGCCACTGCCTTTCCACTCTTGGCTGATGTAGAAAAAACGCAGTTGCCAAGCGGCCTCATCATCGGGACGGCAGGCAAGCACCATGCCGAGCGGCGGCCCCTCGCCAAGGTGCAGCGCTAGCAAGCGACCCTGCCAATGGGCCACTTGGCCCTCTACTTGCTGAAGCCATAGGCCACGGTGCACGGTAAACTCCAGGGCGCGGCGTAACGTTTCCAGTACACTGTTATCGCGAAGTACCCAGGGCGAATGCCCCTTGGCATCCGCTTGGTAGACCGCTTCGATAAACTTATCAATGTCCTCATCGCGTGCCGCTTCAAGCGGGCGGGCGCGTTTAACACCCTGCCGCGCATGCTGCGAAGCGGGCCGCGTATTGCCCGAGCTAAACAGCTGCTTAAGTTTCGTCAGCATCGTTGCCTCGCTCTGCATATAGCGCTGAGGGGAGTTCAAAGCCCGCGGCCAGTGAGCGCGTAAAGGGGTTAGGTGCGCCGTTGGCAAGTAACCGGTAACGCGCTGTACCGCCATCAACATTGAAGCGCAGTTCCAACTCACGCTCGCCAACGTTGGTGATATCGGCGTCTTCCAACAAGCGGAACCATGCCCAGGCCCCATCCTGCGTCACACTGCGGGGGGAGCGGTTAACCTCACTGGGCACCATGGTGACGCGGCTTTCGTTACCACCACGCAGCGAATTGGGCCATACCATCGACACACGCTGGCTAGCGCTGTGGGCATACTCGATCAGTTGGCCATCCACACTAATCACGCTACGTCGTTTATCGGGGCTCAGGCTGATGGGTTCGAGGGCAAATTCAACGTCAAGCGCACCGTCGCGGCTGAAGTAAGCACGGCGAATCTGCTCGGCCTGTTCGACCGCGCTGTGCACGCTGTCACGCAATATCGAATTGCCCTCGGCATCCACTAGATGCTCAGGCGCGCCTTCAAGGAAAGGCTCGAGGTTATCTTGATAGAAAGCATCCAGAGTGCCATCAGGCGCGAAGAAATCTTCGAAATCGTTCAGCGAAATTTCCTGGCTTGCATTGGGTGCTAGGGGATAACGTCCGGCTAAACGCTCCTGGTAGGGTGCCACGACATCATCAAGCCATTGGCGCTCAAGATGACGGGTGGCACTAGCCATCATTAACTGCCAGCTTTGATCAGCCAAGTCTTCCAGCATGCTACCCACCGGCTGAGGTGTGTTTTCGGCTATTTTTTCTAGGTTGTTGATGGGGTCGTCACCCCGCAGCGATAAGCGGTCGCGCACGTTCACAAAGGCGGCGCGCCCGGCATCGCTGGATTCTTCAATATCGAGTAAATAGTCACGCAGTTCGGTGATCGCTTCCTTAATTTCCTCCAGCGAGGACGGATTATCATCGCGTGCTTCGCCAAGCTGATTAAGGGGCGTGAAAGGCTGCTCTATCTCGGCGGCAAGTTCATAACGTGAAGAGTGCTTTAATGCCTCACGCGCTTGCTCATCGCCCTCAGGCAGCTCTGGGTAAAGACTTGTGTTGCGCTCAACCGCCGATAGCAAACGATCCAGCGGTCGCTTGGCACCCACCAGGGCGTCGGCCACCACAATCGCTTGATGAATATCGGGCAAGGGGACCAGTTGCGTATTGCCCAGCGCATCACGCCAACTGACATGGTAATCGCTGACATAATGCTCACGCAGGGCGGTTTGCAACTGCTGTTTATCCGCCTTGCTAAAGTTGATGTCATCCCGCTGGCCCAGCGTCCATGCATCAATGAGCGCAAGCTCCGTGGCGCGCTCTAATTCCTGTAGGAAATAGTCGTCAAAACCATCACGTGTAAGGAGATACGGTAGCGTCACATGTTCTGGATTGTCGTTACGCGCCATGAACACGGTATCGAACAACGTGCCCACACGCTGGCGCAGATCCAGTGGCTCGCCTTCACGGCTTCCCGCTGCTTTTAGCGCGGCATACACACGCTCATCAATTGGCTGGCGTGACAGCTCTTCTTGTGCAGCATTCAGGCTACCCCTAAGTGGCTCCATGGCCTGCTCGGCACGCTGGCTACCGTCAGCGATATGCCCTTCTAGATCGGTATGGGCCATGGCGTAGTCAAGGTGATCCAGGAGGCGCTCTTGCACTACGCCCTGTTGGGGGAAGTCCCCTTGCCAACGTCGAGCCATGAAGCGCATCACCCGATCGGTTTGGCGACCGCTGTCGTCAGACATCATGCGCAGCACACGCAGCAACGCGAGTTTTTCATTACTGCCCGCCTCGGCACGGTTCATATCGTCCATGATGCCGATCATCAAGGCGGGTAAGAATTGGTGCTCGAGCATCGCCACATAGGCCCGCTCTACCTGGGCGCCAATGACATGCCCCTGGTACAGCCCCATATCGGCCAGATAGGGCGTGTGGGAGCGGTATTCATCGAAGGTTTCCAGCGCGCTTCGTAAACGGTCAAGCGGCTCGAGTAATTCATAGCCACTGGGGTCATCACTCCGGAATGCCTCAGGGTCGGTGGCCAGAAACGTTTCTGCACGGGTTTCCACGGCGGCCAAAGAAACGCTGTTTTTCTGATAGAAATGCGTCCAGCCGCCCACCAGGCCAACCCCTATGATCAAGCAGGCCGCCAGGCTAATAGTGCGTGTGCGCCGCCGCTGTTGAGTCACCCTCGCGTTGTCGCCCGCCAGCCCCGCCTCGGGGTAAATAACGTTTTCGAACAGCTCTTCGGTAAAGTAGAGCGCGCTACGCGTCGCCCGGTGGGCCGGCTGAATGCTTTCATCCATACCGTAACGACGAGCGGCCGCATCCACAAAGGGATCTTCGGGAACCCCTTGCTGATAGACCGAGGTGAAGTAGGTACCGCGCACCATGGCCGCCGTTGAGAAACGGTCGCTGGAAAGCGACTCGGTCAAAAAGCCCAGCAGTACATCGCGCAGGCCGGCCAGTTGACGTACAAAGCGGAACACGGACTCGCGCTCTTCCCGGTCTCGGCATTCCGACAACATAGCGGGCAACTGCTTGTTCAAACGCGCCAGCATTTCGTCGTAGTCGGCCTCGAACTCAGCTTCCCATTTTCCAGGGGTATCCATCGAGTCAGGCGAAAACGTAAAACCAAGCGGCGCTTTGCGTGCCGCTCGAGAGTAATGCCGGAAAAAGTCGTCAAAGCCGTGCAGCAAATCCATTTTGCTGAAAGTGACATACACCGGCAGTCGCGTGCCGTGGCGCTCCATCAGTTCACGCAGCCGGCTGCGCAGCAATGCCGCATAGGCTTTGCGTACCGCGACCTGGGCATTGCTTAAACGGGCGAGATCAAGCACCAGGACGACACCATCCAGTGGCCGCTGGGCGCGATTACGCTCTAACCATTCAACAAAGTGGTCCCACAATCGGCTTTGCTGCGCTTGAGGCTCACCACCTTCCATCGCGCCCTGGGTCAGTAACTCTCCATCAGGGTCGATCAGTACCGCTTTGTCACCGATCCACCAGTCAAAGCCAAGCTGCCCCTGCTTGGTGCTTTGCCCGGACGCTTTCATCACGTGGGTCAACGCAAAGTTCTGGCCAGAACGATTAATCAGGCTGGTTTTGCCAGCATTCTCAACGCCCATAACCAGGTACCAGGGCAAGCGATATCGACTATTATCGCCCCCGCCCAGGTTGGCGGTAATTTCACTCAGGACGTTGTTGAGAGCGGCCTCTTGACGTTCGACCTGGGGCATAACCGGGTCTTGTTGGCGCGCTTCTTCCTGCTGGCGTTCGTCATCCAACGACCGTAAACGCCGCGCAAGACGAACACCCCAGATGACGACCACGAGGGTCACGACAGCCAACGTCGCTAGCAAGCGGTTGGACAGCGCTGCCAGGGGCGTTATACCGGCGACCTCCCATCGCGGTCCTAGCCACCAAATGGCAATCACTAACGCCACTAACAGTAGCGCCCAAAGCAGGGTGGTAAGCCGTAACAGCCCTTTTGCTTTATTGCCCTTGGCCTTCGCACTATTGTGTGCTGTTTGTGCTCTTGATAGGCCCGGCACCCAGCGGCTCAGCTTTGATGTTAACGTTGACCACATTAGCCTTTATCCCTCGTCCCTTGTATTAACGACATTGTCAGTGCGATGCTTTGAGTGCGATTTCTAGCCGCGAGACCAGCGTCGGCTCCCACTGCTCAAGCGCTAGCGCCGTTACCGTCTGATGAAGCGTTCGGTAATGATGCTGAGCCAGACTTTCCAGTCCTGCCTCGTGTAATAGGTCCGCGCTGGCCAAGCGCCAATAGGCGCTATCGCGTGGCGAGCGGGCACCGCTTAAGCCTTGGTCGAGCACCTTTAATGCGGCCCCAACATCACCCTCCGCCATGGCGTCGCGCGCCTCGTCCAGACCGGCTTGCCAAGCGTCTCCCCCACCGCCAGCCGCTCCCGTGCCTTGCGTATTGCTGAATAACCAGCGTTTTGTTTCGTCATCGACAAACGCCACTCCGTTATTAAACGCCAGGGCGTCAATACCCGATAACCGCTCTACAAAGCGTTGGGTTTCCTCGCGAATCGCCTCGGCACAGCGTGAGTGCCCTAACTGTTTTGCAAGCCCCGCGCTTAACCGGTGGCCCTCCAACCAATAGGGGCTTAACGTCAAACTATTCTCTATGCGCTCCCACAGGTCGTGATCGCCTCCTCGCGCGAGCGCTTCGCGATAATCGGCGATCCGGTCGGCTGACACAGGCGCCAGCTCGGTTTTGCCGCTCTCCTTCGCATTGGGGAGCGCCTGAATTGCCCCCCAAATCGCAAAACGGCGCAGCCGATAGGCCAGCGGTTCGCCGGGGGATTGCTCGACCAGAAAATCGGCCATCTTGAGCAAGCTTTGGCGGTTGGAGCGCTCATTTCCGGCTTCCATCCGCAGCTCAGGCGCTTTGGCCGACGTCGCTGTGGATGTCGTCGTCGTTGATGGGGTTGCGTTGGTCCGATCAGCCGCCGAGTTTTCCGGCGGCGTTTTCTCGTCGACGGAAGGTGATGCAGCCGGACGCTGGGCAAGCAATTGCCGGCCCAGTTCATCTAACGTCTTTTCAGGCAATGCGTTGGCGGCGGCTTGTTGCTGAAGCTCGTCAAGCGATGCTTGGCAAGCGTCAAATTCATCCTCTGCATTGTGAAAATCGACCGCCGACACTAACTTCACGCTGCGTTGGATAAACTGCTGAAACAACCGGGCGCGCAGTTTGGCACCCTTGCTGCCCGCGAACGGGTAGGCCTGGGACCACCAGGGCTGGCCCACGCTGCGGGCAAGCAGGCGTAGCGAAAGCGCAAAACGCACGCCATTTCCACCGTGTTGCAGGCAATGCACTAAATGCCCCAACACCTTTAGATCCTTGCCTTTTTCGCTCAGCATGCGCACGGCCAGCATTTCGGCGGTATCCCAATCAACGTGGGCGTGCTGCAGCGAGCCTATCTTCATCATCTCTTCATCAAGCGCCAGATAGTCGTTGGTGTCTTCCAACGGCTCGCCGACCGGGTGCCCCGCATCGTTAACATCAAGCGGCGCCAATACGGGCGTTAGATGAGCTTCAACGGTGATGCGCATGGGTGACTCCTTTACCAGCGGCACGCATCGCGCAGTGGTTGAATATCCTCACGAAGGCCGGATACATCAAAGCGCAGACCATCCAGCGCGCTTACATCACTGCGTAGCGTAATTTCGTCAGCACTAAGCAATTGACGAAGCGTGTCGATGGCAGGTAACCCACGGCCACCACTCACTATCTGCCCGCCGTCACGGACGCGCCACTGCTGATCGATGGATCTCCCATCGCCCGTCAGTTCGAGTTCCACGCGTGCGGTATCGATCGGGAGCGGCATGTGCAGTTGGAATCGGGTAATCATTTTTTCACAGGCCACCACCATGATGGGCCGGGGCGGCGTTGTGCCTAACGCGGGTACACTGATCAATACGTCACTGCCCGTTTCGCGCATGACCAACCCCATTTCGTCACCGGAGCGACCGGCCTCTTGCCTTTCAATGGCATGCCATAACGCGGGCAGTTCGTGGGTGTCGACGCTTGAATTTGGCGTTTGAAAAAGCGCGTCGTAACAGTGCAGGCGCTCTAAACGAGAGGTCTCCTCAGCACATGTCTGAGCACTTTCCAGCAACGCTGCGCGCCCTTCTGCCCGTGAGGAATGGCTTAATAGCGTCAACAGCACCAGCAAACCACCGGCTAAGACGTGGCGTTTTAACAACATCGTGTTCATTTGGTATCCAGTTCTAACAGCTGGCATTTATGGGCCAAGGTTCGCTTAGGCAGGCCGAGGCTCTCAGCCACTTGGGCACGATTTCCCCCGAACCGCCGCAAGCGCTGACGAATAATGGCGGACTCGACATCGCGCAGGGCTTGGCGAAGATCATCAATGTCATCGGGTAGCGCAAACCCAGCGTCTTCGGCCGACACCGACGAGGCTTGCTCATTGGGTGTTTGCTCACCTGGCAACAGGTAAGCGTCGATATCGGCCCCCTGAGGCGTCATGGCACAGGCATAATCGATCACGTTTTTTAGCTCGCGGACGTTGCCTGGGTAATCACGGCGATACAGAAGGCGCAGTGCGGCGGGGGTAATGCCCATTTCGTCACGTGCTTCACGCTCACAAAAGTCGGTAATAAAGGACTGCGCTAGCATGGCGATGTCGTCGCGGCGTTCGGAAAGGGGCGGCAACGCCAGAGGGAACTGGCCTAATCGGTAGTAAAGGTCTGCGCGAAACTGCCGATCGCGGATCTGCTCGCGTAGCGGCTGATGGGTAGCGGCCACCAAACGCAAATCAGCACAGCGCTCTTCACTCGCCCCCAGCGGGCGGTAACGACCACTTTCCAGCACGCGCAATAGCTTGGCTTGCAGGGCTAGCGGCATATCGCCAATTTCATCAAGAAATAACGTGCCGCCATCCGCCTGGCGGATCAGCCCTTCGCGGGCCTGATCCGCCCCCGAGAATGCGCCTTTGGCATGACCAAACAGCTCCGACTCAAGCAGCGCTTCGGGAATTGCGGCGCAGTTAATCGCCATGAAAGGGCCTTTCGAACGGGCCGACAGCTGATGAATAGCCCGTGCCACCCGGTCTTTACCCGTACCGGTTTCACCCTGTAGCAGTACCGCCAGGTTCGTTTCGGCCGCACGTACAACATGCCGACGCAATGCTTGCATGGCCGATGAATGACCCAGCAGTTCGTCGCCCAACTGGTCGGCTAGCGCTTGGCGACGCGCGTCGTCGTTAAGCTTTGCGAGCGAATCCTGCAGCACGCGGGAGCGTTGACGTTCGCCCTGTTCGCGCGCCAGCCGCGCCCATAGCCGACATAGCAGCGCGTCAAACGCGGCCATGCCGGGGTCGTCTGCAAGCTGGGAAAGCCGGGTTTGGGTACTCACCAACAGCATTACCCCCAGCCATTCCCGCTCTGCGTCCGCCGCCCGCAGTGGACGAATGTGCAGATACAGACTTGCCCCCATCGCCGCTACCTGTTGCTGGAAAGTGGCATGATCGAGACGCGTCCGCGCATCCGCGACACTTAACGTTAGTGCCTTGCCACTGCGAATAACGTGGGCATAGGGATGATTAAAATCGCTGCAATCAAACTGCCCGTCATCACCATCACGGCCTAGCCAACGGCCGCTGCCTTCTATATAAAGGCATTCGGCCAATGCTAATCCCAGATGGCGTTGTAAGAGTTGCGCGGCTCGCGGGCGCAACTCCGACGTTGAGCGGCTTTCCACTAGGGTTAACGCCAACGGCATGGCCGCCAGTTCAGCTGAAAGCGCGGTACTTTCAGCTGATGGGGTATCGGCAGCAGGCAGCATCATGGTGTTACGCCACCTCCGCAGTGAAATTGCCGTGCTCGGGGTCAACGCCCAATACGACGCTTGCCACGCTTTCACGACGCGCCATGCGCTCCAACAGTGCGCGGGAGAGCGGCGGGAGTAACTCGCCATCAATCACCGACTCGAGCATACGCGCGCCATTTTCACTGCGGGTTGCTCGCGTACAGATCGCCTCAACCAGCGCATCATCCAGCACAACACTCGCCTGGCGGTGGCGCTCGCGAATGCGTGTGGCTAGCGTCGTGAGCTTGGCGTTGACGATCTCGCGTAGTGTGTCGCCAGCCAGCGGCAAATAAGGCACGACTTCCATGCGCGCCAGCAACGCGGGCTTGAAGAAGCCGGCAAGCACCGGGTAAAGCGCGTCGTCCAGCGCCGTGGGGTTATCGCCATGAGCCACGATGGCTTCATAGCCAAGGTTGGAAGTCAGGAAGAAGACCACGTTCTTGCAGTCGATCAGCCTGCCTTCGCCGTCCGCCAGCTCCCCTTTATCAAAGGCCTGATAGAAGAGGTTCAGCACATCCGGGTGGGCTTTTTCCACTTCATCCAGCAGGACGACCGAGTAAGGACGCTGGCGAATCGCCTCCGTCAATAACCCACCCTCGCCAAATCCCACATAGCCGGGCGGCGAGCCGATCAGGCGAGACACCGTATGCTTTTCCTGGTATTCAGACATATTGATGGTGGTGAGAAACTGGCGGCCGCCATACAGTTGGTCAGCGATCTGCACCACGGTTTCGGTTTTTCCGACCCCGCTGGGGCCGACCAGCAAGAACGCGCCCAGTGGCCGCCCGGGGCGACGCAGATCCGCACGGGCTGTCAGCAAGTGACGGTGAATACGTTCAATGGCGTCGTCCTGCCCCTGGATGGATTCGCCCAGGTGCGTGGGCAACTCAGTGAGCCGCGTCAGTTCATCGCTGGTCATGCGCTCAACCGGCACCCCGGTCCAATCGCCGATCACCTGGGCAATTTGCGCCTCTTCAACGCTGGGGGTCACCAGGGTATGCGTCTGCTGAAGACGGGCTAGCTGCTGTTCACGCTCCGCCAACTCAGCGTGTTGGGAAGCAGCAAGCGCGTCTGGTGCATGACTATCGGATTCCAGCAGTTGGCGATGCAGACCAACGATGGCATCCACGCACTCACGCTGCTCACGCCAAGCCGCCTCCAGCGTGGCAAGCTCATCGTCAAGGCGGGCAAGATGTTCGTCGAGTGTCTGTCGACGCGTCGCGTCGACGTCACGGCCCAACAATGCTTCACGGGCGAGCTGATCGCGCTCGCGAAGTGCTGCGGTATGCTCGCTTTGCAAATGACTCAGCTTTCGCGGCGGTGTATCAAGCGTTTGCGCCAAGCGCGTGCAGGCGGTATCCAGCACGTCGATAGCTTTATCCGGCAGTTGCCGACCGGCCAGATAGCGGGCTGACAACGCCGCTGCCGCTCTTAGACCACTGTCGCCAATCAGTACGCCGTGAGCTTGTTCATAGACATCACGTAAGCCGCGAAGAATCACCAGAGCCTGGTCAACGCTGGGCTCGGATAGCGTAACGGGCTGGAAGCGCCGCGAGAGTGCCGGGTCTTTTTCGAAGTACTTTTTGTACTCCCGCCAGGTGGTCGCCGCAATGGTGCGCAGTTCCCCACGCGCCAAGGCCGGCTTGAGCAAGTTGGCCGCATCACCGCCCCCTTCCTGGTTGCCAGCACCAATCAAGGTATGGGCTTCATCAATAAATAACAGGGTGGGACGCGGCGCATTTTTGACTTCGTCAATGACGGCTTTAAGTCGCTTCTCAAACTCGCCTTTGACCGCCGCGCCGGCTTGCAGGGCCCCCAGATCTAGAGTGAGCAGTTCGACATCAGCAAGCGCAGCGGGGACTTGGCCGGCCACAATGCGTGATGCCAAGCCTTCCACGACGGCGCTTTTTCCGACCCCGGCATCACCAATCACGATGGGGTTGTTTTTGCGCCGACGTCCCAAAATATCCAGCATTTGGTCGATCTCAGGATCGCGCCCCAGTACAGGGTCGAGCGTGCCTTGACGCGCCTGCTCGGTGAGCGACGTGGCAAAACGCGCAAGCGCGCTGTCGTCAGTGCCAGCATGCGCTTGGCGCGTGTTACTCGTGGCCTCTTCTTGAGGAGCTTCCGCTGAATGTGCGGTTATCGGGTCAAGATGACGACGCAGATTTTCCCGGTTAATGTCGGCCAACAAACGCACCGCACCTGCTCCCAAGTAGCGTTCCGGATTATGCAGCAACGCGATAAATACCGCCCCACTTCGCAGCGTGCGGTGCTGATACTCAGTGGAGGCGAGTAACCATGCATCCTGAAGCAGCTCGATCAACAGCGGTGAAAAGCTAGGTGTGGCCACGTCCAACTCGCGGGGTGGGCGTGTTTCTTCTGCCAATTGCGCACGCAACGGCGCGATATCAATATCCAGGTGTTCACAAATGGAACGCACATCGCATAGCGGCTGATCCAGCATGGCTTGCAACAAGTGCCCAACGGTAACCTCAGGCGCCTGTTGCTGTGCACACAGCAGTGCCGCTTGCTCTAACGCTTGGCGAGCAATGGTATTAAGACGGCCAATGAGCGCTGTTAGCTCTACCCTGAGCATGGTATCTCCTAGCGATAAAGTTGATTAAGTAACGAGGTAATTTGCGACGCCTGTTGATCCAGCGACCAGGAAAGGCCCCAATAAACGCCAACCATGGCGATACCAAATAGCGCAAAGATGCCCCAGGTAGGAAAATGGCTGGAACGGCGTAGGCGCCCCTGCACGACATTATCGAGGGGATGAGTTAGCGCTTCTTCCGGTGGCTCCTCAAGATTGCTCAGTTGGTCGCCCAGCGCCCTGACAATTTGTTCGTACTCCTCACGACCGTGGGCCATCACCCGATAACGGCCTTCAAACCCCAGACACAGGCACAGGTAAATGAATGCCAACATGTCCCGGTATCGTTGCGGTTCTTGCTGGAGACGCGCGAGGATAGAGAAGACTTTTTCACCTCCCCAGGTTTCGTTGTGGAATCGGGTCAACAAAGAGTGTTCAGCCCATTTGCTTTGCCTTCCCCAAGACATTCCCATCACGGCTTCGTCGATAAACGAACACAGCACGTAGCGATAGGCGAGCAAGGTGGCACGGTCATAGCCTTGTTCGGTCAGTTCGATTTCAATGGCGGCAATTTCATCGACCACTTGACGGTAAAGGCGCTCAATATCACCCGCGTTGTTGAGCTGGCGTACCCTAACCACCATACCCAGCAGGCTGCTGGCTGCATCAACTAACGGATTCAGATTATGCCCGCGCAAACGGAACCAATAGTCTTCATCAGCATCGAGCTGCTCGGCGTGGCTATGAATCAAATGCTCCAGGCCACGTTCGTTAATTAAGTCCTCATGACGCACCTTGTCATTGGGTGCATGGGAACGGCTCAGGCTGTGCGAATCGGTGACAAGCTGCTGCATGGTTTAACTCCTGATAGCCCAGAACTGCATTTCCAGCCCTGGAAATTCACCGGCAACGTGGAAGGCAAAGCCGCTGGCACCGCTGAGCATGCCCCACGCCTCGCTTTGGCGATCCAATTGGAAATAGGTATAACCAGCGTGATAAGGCAGTTCGCGGGGAGCGACCGGCAACGGCTCAAGCGGAATACCGGGTAACTGCAAGCTGATGAGGTCACGAATACGCTCGACGCTGGCCACCTTGGTTTGCTGTAAAAACAGCTTGCGTAGCCGTTCATTAGGCATGTCGGCGCGCACGGCAAGAATGAACTCGGCGGATTCGATCAGGCTCAAATCAGACAGCGGTGCCACCAATAAGCCATAGCGTCGAGTCTGCAATTGGATGGCCACGGCGCGGGGTTCTAGCACCGTCGACAGCGCCTGGCGTAGCATTTTCATCAACGGATGAAACGACCCTTCGGGATGATTATGGTCGTAGGCTGGGCACTCTGGGGGGAGCCGGGACTCGTCAGTAAAGGTGACAAGCTCGCAGGCCACTTCATGCATCGTGTCGTAAAGTCGTTCAGGGTGCAGCTGACCCAGCCGTGCAAGGTGCTGGAAGCGTGGCTGAGCGCGGTTAAGCAGTTGCAGCAACATAAAGTCCGAGACGTCAGCGACCCCCGCCTGATGCGGGGTAGAAAGACGCTGGGCAATATTACGCGCGCGCTCCCGCATCAACCCGGCCATCTCACCCACAAAGCGCTGCAATCCAGGCGCTGCCTGTACGTTGAGCAACGTTGGCAAGAACTGCTCATCCAGCACCAGGCTACCGTCAGGACGACGTTCAACAATGCGTGCAACGGCGAGGCAAGCGTAGCCGCTGCGATCATCACGCTCGAGCAGCAACCGAGGCGCAACCCGTGCTACGTTGATGTCGGTCGACACGCCCTCTTGCGAGTGAAGGTCGCGCACGCTGCGCGACAGCAGCCGGTAACGCGCTGGCAAATTGTCATCGGGCCAACGCACCTCACCAATGCCATCAGTTGCCAGTGGCAAACCAAGGTACACAACCTGGTTGGTAATGCTGGCATCGCTAATTTCCAACGGTGCAGGCTCTACATCATCACCAGGCAAATGAAAGGCCACCCCGTCGGGCATAACACCGCTTGCCCGGCTGATGGCGATGCGTCCAAAACTGAGAAATTCATTATTGAGTTCGAGCGAGAGAAAACCGTATAGGTAGTGGCTTACCCCCTTTAAACGCGTGTCCAGCGCACCTTCCAAACTGCGCTGTTGCTGCTGAAAGTGCTGAGGCTTAATGAATAACCCCTCGCTCCAAACGACACGGTTTCGGCTAGCCATTACCCTTCCTCCCTTAATTCAACTTCACTGTCACGGAGGTGGACCAGCAGGTGATAGTGTTCGCTGCGGCTTTTTACTTTGACGACTTTCTTCCATTCCGCCTCGTTGGGCGAGGCGTAAAACGCAATCAGACCGATATAGCGAGTGTCTTCATCGATCTCAAAGGGCTCGTAAAACTTCCATTGCTCTGGCAGCAACGTAAAATCATCGTGGGCGAGGTAGTTCGTTCCCAGCGCCTTTTCCAGGTCGTTTTCCAGCTGGTCTAAATCCGCGGCCATTAACATCGAATCATCTTTTAGCTGCAGGACTTGAAAGCGAAGCGGTGTCCCTTCGCCTTCCACGTTAGGATTCACGTTGGGTTCCGCTATCATGCTGAGGTCAACCTTGGTGGGCTGATCTTCTGGGTAACCTACCGGAATGTCGGGATCACGCATGACCTGCCACGCTTTGCCGGAGGCTTCCCGTGTCGAGGCACAACTTGCCAGCAGCAAGGTGATGCAGAGCAGGCCAACAAGCCTTGCGATACTTGACGCGCTCATGCTTCCTCCCGCTGTTGACGACGTACAGACTGGTCGTAGGCCTGTTCAAAGACTTCCCAAAACAGCTTTTGAAACCCTTGCTGACGACCAGAATTCAACTCGCGGTAATAGTGGTCATACATTTCCCACGCCCAGCCACCTTCGTTGTCGATACGATTGCTCGCCCCTCGATAGGCATGAAAGCGTTTGAGCAACGCCTCCGGCGAGAAGGCATCCAGAATGGCGGTCAGGGCATGGCCAATGGCTTCTTCAACGGCCGCTTGATGCTGCCCCTGGTGTCGCAAACTCTCCGCCACGGCTTCCGGCGCTGAAAGATGCACAGGGCTGCGTGAGGCAGACAACATCGTTTCAGCGGTTTCCTCATACGACTGGCCCAGATGCAGTGGGTTATCTTCAATCGGCTGCAAACGCCGGTCGCGAAGTGGATACTTACTGTCATTTTGTGACTGCTGTAATATCCGCAGCCCATCGATGGCGGCACGCAGGGTTTGACCCGCTTCTTCTAGAAAGGCCTGTTGCTCTTCGCTATCCCGGAAAGGCAGGTCAATCCCCAATCCACGCAGTAAGGGGTCCGCACCAACATGGCTTAGCGAGCGCGTTGTTGGCTTTTGCCAACGGTCTTCTAATTGCTCACCCACTGAGCGCTCCAGGTCATCTAATTGCCGCTCATCCATGTTATTACTCCTGTGCGTTTTTAGGCCGTTAAGGGGGGTTATGTCGGGTAGGCTCACCGCCTCGTGACGACGTTCTTGTTGAGCCCATTGATGACGTTCGTAGTGCTGGGAAACAGTCAGCGTGTCGATCGGCTCCAGTTCAGTTGGCCTGGGGACATCGTCCTCCAGTGCCACCATCGGGTCATGCTGAAGCGACCCTGGAATAACGCCACCCAGCGCTTCGATGGGGTCTTCGCGTTGGTTTTGCTCCCGTCCTTCCGCGTGGCTTCCCACCGGTGCCACATGCCCGTGGGCGGTGACATCTTCAGGCTCTTCGTCAACTAGCGTTGCGAGCGAGTGAGCGCCTGGCTGCCATGATTGGCGATCGCCGAGATGCACTTTCAAGCGGTACTCACCAATCAGCAGTTCATCACCATCGCGCAGCGCCACCTTACGATCACGCCCCAAAGGCAAGGTGGAGCGGTTGATAAAGGTTTGGCCGCTGCTATCGATGAGGCAAAATTTTCCGTCAATTTTGCGGATGTCGGCGTGGCTGGGTCGAATACGCCCTCGATGATCCTGCAGCAACCAGCTATCTTGCGCGCCGCTGCCCAAGGTGCCGCCCTCGCCGCGGAAGACATAGCTGCTCGTCGAGCGACCTTCGAGGGCCTCACTGTTTATGACCACCAGGGTGATGGCGTCAGTCTGAATGGCATACATGGCTTAACTCGTCATTTGGATACGCACGCGACGGCGCTGGGTGCTAGGGTCGTTCTCAGGATCCACAAAGGTCGTCCAACCAAGCTGGCACGAGCCGGCATCTCCCAAGCACATGGGCTTGACGGCGCTGGGTAATAATTCAAGTTCAAGGTCATAGGCCAGCGGTTCACGCAGCACAAAACTCACCAGTGTTTTCAGCGGGTCGTGCTCTTCACCATCGGGTAAGAAGTCTCTAAAGCGAGACAGGCTCAAGCCTCGTAAGCAAAGCGCGAACTTGCCCTTAACGTCGGCAACACGCTCGCCTACCACTACGTCTTCGCCCAATGTCATACCGGCAAGGCCGGCACGGCTGCGCTGGTCGAGAGGTATATCAACCCAACGCAACACCCACTCATCAACCTCTACCTGATCCAAGTCAAAACAGTGGCCGACAATGCCGCATACCACGTCGGGAGAGCGTGAGCGGCCCGCCAGCAGCCCTGCATAGGCCAGCATCTTGCTCCAGTTGATCGGCGTCTCGCCGCGCAGATCACTATCGGCCAGCCCCACCAACGCAAAGATCGCTGCTGAAAACCCATCTTTGGCATCATCTTGATAACGCACGTAATGGCGGTATTTACGCCAGTTGCGATGCATCAAGGTCAGCAGGCGATGATTAAAAAAATCCAGAAAATCGCCGGCTGAGCCTTCTTGATGTGCCGACTCATGGGCCAGCGCTTCAAGGTAGTAGCTGGGAAGCGGCGACTGAGCCCCTTGCAACCCCAGAAAGCTGACCTTCATCTCATACTGACCACTTTCATTCACCGCCAAGGTCAGTACATCGCTACCTGGAAACCCCAGCGAAGCCGATGCCCTATAACGCACGCGCTGCAGAGAAGGCACGCTACCGCCAGGCCCCTGCTCTAAGTCATCGCCGTGATGACGGTGCAGGAGCTCAACCAATTGGAAAAACTCGTAACGTCGCGCCTCTTGCATCAGAGGCGTTAGCGCTACATCAGAGGCTGCTGCCCCGCCTGTAAGCTCCATGTGTAGCGCTCTTGGTTATGTCGATTAACAACATGCAACTCGTGAAAAGAGTTGATACTTGCGTAAAGAGAGAAAAACCGCGCCAGCACACTGCCGAATAGGTACAGACTGCCCTCGTCACCAAAGGCGTCTTGATCCAACGTCATCACGGATCTTAGGCCGCGTATTGGCATGCCTTTACGCAATCGATCCACCGGCTGCGTTTCAATATCTACAATGCCAGCCCATCTTTTTTGTGCGATGCGCTCTGCCTGACGGTCTACAAGCGCCCGGAAGTCATACGCTCGCAGCACCGAGCACAAGGCATCGCGCTCCAGTAACGAGAGGTAGTTAAGTGATAAATTGGAGATCAGCATCCACAGCAAGCTATCGTCTAATGCTGGACGCAGCACGGGTGTTGGCTGGGTAATGTTACGAAAGTCGGCATAGGCGGGACTGTTTTCAGTCGCCACACACACGTCACCAATGGTCAGCTGTTCCGGCAATTCTCGATTGCTGCAGGTTAACTGCAGCGAGATCGTTTCACGGCTTTCAAGATGTGCCTGCTCGTCGCCTCGCATAAAGGCAATATCGTGGTCGAAACCATCGCTACGCAGACTGTCGCGAACGCGCAAACGGTAATAGAGGGCTTCGCGACCCCGATCACGCTCTATTTGGTGCTGAAAACTTTCAAAAGGAACATAGCGCCGTGGCTCACCTTGATGATCAGCCGAGGCTCGCTCCACCCAACCTTGGACCTGATCCACGCTGAAGACTTCGTAATGCGAAGGGCGGCGGGTGCTGGGCCGCAGGCGATACTCGCTTCGCTCACCGCTCAAGTCGATGGGCTCGGCATCATGGCTAAACAAGTTGATCGCGGGCGTGCAATAAAGCGCTAGGTTTTCGTCTTGCACGCGCACATCTGTCGGCAACGTGCGCGAAAACACAAATCGCAACGTGACCTTTTCCGCGGGCTTGGAAGGTAAGTAATGGTTAAGCCTGGTGACATCGAAAAAGTGAAACGCTTCAGGAAAGCAAAGGTATTCCTGCAAAATGCGATATCCCTGATGCACGTTGCGCGGATAAGGCAACAGTGCTTCATCGCGCTCGAAGCCCACGGCACGCAACGCATTGATGGGGAGTGACTGCTGCTCGCCATCAATGTCCAGCTCTACGCTGGTCAGGTAATGACTAAGCCAGAGATACAGTGTTCTTGCCGTATAGGCATCACCCCCTAAATACAGGCGCAGCGACTCAATTCCCATCGAGTCCATGGGCTGATCGCTATACACATCCATTGCCAACTCGACCACCGACGCTTCGCGTGTATGGCGCGCACTCACCCCGCCATGAGCAAGCGGATAGAGCGTCACTTCGTGACAGGTACGGAATAGACAGGCGGTATTTTCAACAGGCGTGCTAGCAAGTGACGTGCCCCTGGCAACGGGCTGCTGATGGCTTAACGCATGCCATGCCGGTGTAAATTGCACAACCGTCATGCTCGGCACAGGCCGCAGGTAGTTCGGCCACAGCATACTGATAAGCGAGTGGGTAAGCTCCGGAAACTCGTCTTCCACTTTCTCGCGCATACGCCCGGTTAAAAAGGCAAAGCCTTCCAATAACCGCTCTACATCCGGGTCGGTGCTACGCTCAGACAGGAAGCGGCTTAAGCCTGGGTTTGCAGCAGCAAATTCCCGCCCCTGGCGTTTCAGAAAGTTGAGTTCATCACGATAATAGCGATTGAGCATGCGTGCCCCTCAGCTCATCAGTTGAGACACTGATAACGCTTGTTGTTCAGCAACAGATCAATGGTGGTATGAGCACTCGCTTTACCCAGCGCAACCGTGGCATGGACTTGAAAACGCAATTGCAGTGGGTCGCCTGCGCTGGGTAAAGACTCAACATCCACATGCTGCACACGAGGTTCAAAGCGTTCAATACACTGGCGGATTGCCTGTTGAACGCTCAACTCCAGATCGAGCACGCCGATCGTGGCATCGTTAAAATCCAACAACCCTAATTCCGGTGCGCAGGCACAATTTCCCGGATGGCTGTTGAGCAGCTCCACCAGATGATGCTTGATCGACTCAACGACCTCGGCCAGCCGGCTTTCTTCTGCTTGCCACACAGGCGGATGGGGTGCGGCAAGGCGCTCAAACAAACGCGTCCCTAATAAACCATTGCTGTTTGTTGCCATCGTCCGGCCGTCCCTGTTATTCCTTGTCGAGACGTCCGACGAGTGATAGCTCGAAGTTGGCTCCCATGTATTTAAAGTGCGGCCTAACCGCCATTGAGACCTGATACCAACCGGGGTCACCCTCTACATCAGACACCTGAATGGATGCCGCACGAAGAGGACGGCGACTACGTACATCAGCGGGCGGGTTCTCTTGGTCGGCGACGTACTGACGAATCCAGGTATTGAGCTCACGTTCAAGATCCTGGCGCTCCTTCCAGGAGCCGATCTGTTCGCGCTGAAGCACCTTCACGTAATGCGCCAAGCGATTGATAATGAACATATAGGGCAGCTGAGTCCCCAACTTAAAGTTGGTTTCTGCCGCTTTACCCTCGGCGGTATTGGGGAATACCTTGGGCTTTTGCACAGAGTTAGCCGAGAAGAACGCCGCATTATCGCTACCTTTACGCATGGTTAGCGAAATAAAGCCCTCTTCGGCCATTTCGAATTCACGGCGGTCTGTAATCAACACCTCTGTTGGGATTTTGGCTTGTAGCTGACCAAACGCCTCGTAGGTATGAACCGGCAGGTTTTCGACCGCACCACCGCTTTGCGGGCCGATGATATTGGGACACCAGCGGTATTTAGCGAAGCTGTCAGTCAAACGTTCGGCGAGCAAATAGGCAGTATTGCCCCATAAATAATGCTCATGGTCTTCGCTTACCGTTTCCCGGTAATTAAAGGTTTTGACTGGGTTCTCGATAGGGTCGTAAGGGGTACGTAGCAAGAAACGTGGCGCCGTTAACCCCAGGTAACGGGCATCTTCAGATTCACGCAAGCTACGCCAACGGGCGTATTTGGGGCCTTCGAAGATGGCTTTGAAATCTTTGATGTTCGGCAGCTCTTCAAAGCTTTCGATACCAAAGAATGTTGGGGCCACCGATGACATAAAGGGCGCATGCGCCATGGCACCCACGGCAGCGGCATGCTGCAGCAATTTCATATCAGGGGTGGAAGGTGAAAAATCGTAATGCCCGATAATACCCGCTACCGGCTCGCCACCAAATTGGCCATAACCGGCATTGTAGACGTGATGATAGAGGCCACTTTGGCTGATTTCCGGCGCAAACTCGAAGTCTTCAAGCAACTCTTGCTTGGTAGCATGCAAGACATCGAGCTTAATGTTCTCACGAAAGTCGGTCCGGTCGACGAGAAGCTTCAAACCGCGCCAGGCTGACTCTAACTGCTGGAATCCCGGCTCATGCAAAATCTCATCGACTTGATGGCTGATTTTGCGGTCAAGCTCAACGATCATGTTATCAACGAGTGATTTATTAACGCTTGGCGTTGCGTCACTGCCTTTGAGCAGCTCGCCAATAAATGCCGCAACGCCCTGCTTCGCGACGTCATACCCCTCATCGGCCGGCGCCATACGGGTCTGCGCCATCACCTGATCGAGAAGTGAAACCTCCGACTCTGTTTCTGTCGTCGTTGTCTGCTGCTTTGCTGTTTTACTCATCATCCTGCCCCGAATTCGCTGTGCCGTACGCTTGAGTTATCAACTACACTGGACTGGCGCTACTCGCCATCTCCCTTGGCGTCCAGCAGCGCCAGTTCGTCCAGCAGTTGCTGCCGAGCCTCATCGCTCTCCAACAACTTTTGAAGACGCTCACGAAAAGCGGGGACATTGCCCAAGGGGCCTTTCAAGGCCACAAGGGCTTCGCGCAACTCGACCAGTTGACGCAATTCAGGTACTTGTTTGGCGACTGCATCGGGTGAGAAGTCATTCAACGACTTAAAGGATAAATCCACCGCCATATCGCTTGGCTCTTCGCTATCCTCAAGGCGATTAGGCACCGCCGCCTGCAAGGTAAGACCCGCCTCACGCATGACCGACTGAAAGTTATTTTTATCAACAGAAACGGCCTGACGCTCTTCAATCGGCGCCTCTTCCTCTCCGCCTTTAAAGTCCCCCACAACCAGCAACTTTAGCGGCAATTCAGTCTCCGCCTGCTGGTCACCAGTCGCCGGTACATATTTGATATTAATGCGCTCTTTTGGCGCGACGGTGCCTTGTTTAGCCATGGTGGTTCGCCCTACCCTGGAGCCCCTGCGAAAGACTCATTGTGACTGTGAATGGTTATTAATTCCGGGAAAGTAGCGAACTAAACGTCTAAATGCCAACAGGGGTTTTGACTGATAGCAGTCTGCATTCAGCCCATCGGATTACAAAATTTACTTATTTTTTCTGATTTTCGGCGGCGTTAACCACAATATTCACTTAAAAAACACCAAGCCAAAACCTCCATGTAAGAAATTTCTTACAAACGAATCGGCAATGTCTTATAAAAATGAACAGCTTTCTCTTACATAACGCTTAGCTTTTTATCACCAAAAAGAGTCAAGCAGCCGCTTAAATAAACACAAATAAAACTGAGCAACATACTGCCAAAAGAAGCAAAGCGTTGCTTAACACCAGGCAAAAAATTGCCTAATTAAAAATAGCAATAGAATAAAATATTCATAAGACGCTGAATAATAATGAAAATATAATTTGGGCACGTTAGTTGCTATAACTTATCGTCCTTATTGGACACTTTTACTTTCTCGTCAAGGAGCAGACTTATGCCAACACCATGTTATATCAGCATCGAAGGTCAGTCTCAGGGCAACATTACGGCTGGCGCATTCACTCCAGACTCAGTCGGCAATATTTATGTTGAAGGTCATGAAGATGAAATGCTGGTGCAGGAATTCAAGCATGTGGTGACGGTTCCCACCGATCCACAGTCTGGGCAGCCTTCAGGACAGCGCGCACATAAACCTTTTGTGTTTACCGTGGCCCTAAATAAAGCCGTGCCGTTGATGTACAACGCACTGGCATCTGGCGAAATGCTGCCAAACGTTGAGCTTAAGTGGTACCGCACGTCGGTAGAGGGTAAGCAAGAGCACTTCTTCACCACGTCACTAACTGATGCCACCATCGTGGATATCAATTTGCGCATGCCGCATGCCCAAGACATCGCCAAATCTGAGTTTACTCAGCTAATGGATGTATCCCTGTCTTATCGTAAGATTGACTGGGAGCATACCGTCGCGGGCACATCAGGTTCAGACGACTGGCGTGCGCCTGTCGAGAGCTAATCTCTTCGCTATGCGTCGCCTTCACAGGCGACGCATCGGCTTTATCACATCTATCTTAGTGAGCTTCATCCCAGTTATTTCCGCTTTCCGCTTCCACAATGAGCGGCACACTCAACTGCTCGGCTCTTTGCATACGTTGCTGCACCTGCTTGATAAAAGCCTCCACCTGAGCTTCGGCCACTTCAAATACCAATTCGTCGTGTACCTGCATGACCATCAGCGCATCAAAATCACCCTCCGCCAGCCAGGCATCCACATCAATCATCGCCTGCTTGATGATATCCGCAGCGGTACCCTGCATCGGCGCGTTGATGGCAGTGCGCTCAGCGCCTTGTCGACGGTTGCGGTTTTGGGAATGAATTTCCGGCAGATAGAGGCGACGCCCTCTTACCGTTTCCACGTAGCCGTCTTCCGCCGCCTGGGAACGAATACGCTCCATATAGCGCGCCACCCCTGGATAGCGGTCAAAGTAGCGGTCGATGTAGGTTTGTGCCTGATTGCGCTCGATATGCAGCTGGCGCGATAACCCCCAGGCGCTCATGCCATAAATCAGGCCAAAGTTGATCGCTTTGGCGCTGCGCCGCTGGTCTGCAGAAACGTTATCCAGTGAGGTGCCAAATACTTCCGAAGCAGTTGCGGTGTGGATATCGCGTCCCTCGGCGAATGCTTCCAGTAAGCCTTTATCTTCCGACAGGTGCGCCATGATGCGCAGCTCTATCTGCGAATAGTCGGCGGCCACGATGCGATAACCGGAGCGAGCCACAAACGCCTGACGAATTTTGCGGCCTTCTTCGGTGCGGATGGGAATGTTCTGAAGGTTAGGGTCGGACGATGACAGCCGCCCGGTGGCCGTGACAGCCTGGTGGTAGCTGGTGTGCACCCGCCCAGTGGCTTTATTGAGCAGGCGCGGTAGCTTATCGGTGTAGGTGGACTTGAGTTTGGCAAGCCCCCGGTGCTGCATGATGACCTTGGGCAGCGGGTAATCCAGCGCCAGCTCTTCCAGCACCGCCTCTGCGGTCGAAGGAGCGCCTTTGGGGGTCTTTTTGATGACCGGAATCTTCTGCTCTTCAAACAGAATCTGCCCCAGCTGCTTGGGTGAGCCCAGGTTGAACTCGCGCCCTGCTAGCTCATACGCCTGGCTTTCCAGCTCGCGAATACGCGACTCTAACTGCTGACTCTGTGCATGGAGACGCTCAGCGTCCAAAGCTACACCGTTGCGTTCAATGCGTGAAAGAACGCTGATCAGCGGGAGTTCCAGATGATCCAGCACCTCAGCGAGGCGCCCTTCCCGCTCGACCTGGGGGCGCAAGGTTTCCTGCAGGCGCAGGGTGATATCCACGTCTTCGCAAGCGTACGGGGCCGCTTGCTCAAGGGCGATTTGATTAAAGGTGAGTTGCTTGGCGCCTTTCCCGGCGATGTCTTCAAAGGAAATTGTGC
>RKMJ01000100.1_pt1 | contig 53748 bp, 46 predicted proteins | sample 2174201 | NCBI WGS metagenome assembly RKMJ01 (sample SAMN10236717, study PRJNA505202) | synthetic metagenome | isolation source: mock community containing 12 organisms: Thioclava sp. ES.032, Psychrobacter... | place: USA: Walnut Creek | collected 2015-10-01 | reverse complement strand
GGAACTCAAAGCGGGTATGCAAACGCTCGCCGGTGGCCAGCGGGTAGCCAAGCCCGCTGGCAATATCGCGCAGGCAAGGCAGGTGTTCCGGGGCGACGGGCTCTTCCACGAACATCGGATGGAAGGGTTCCAGCTCGCGCAGCAGCGCTTTGGCCATGGGGCGGTGAACGCGGCCATGAAAATCGATGCCGATGCCCACGTCCGGGCCGACCGCAATGCGTGCTTCGGCCACCCGGGCGACCGCTTCATCCACTTTGCGGTGTGAGTCGACGATTTGCAGTTCGGGCGTGCCGTTCATCTTGAAGGCGGTGAAGCCCTTGTCGACCAGCGCCTTGGCGCCTGCGCCCACGTCGCTCGGCCGGTCGCCGCCGGTCCAGGCGTACATGCGCATTTTGTCGCGCACCGCGCCGCCCAATAGCTGGTGGACGGGCACCCCCAGATCGCGGCCCTTTAAATCCCATAGCGCCTGGTCGATACCGGCAATGGCGCTCATCAAAATCGGCCCGCCGCGATAGAACCCAGCGCGATACATGGTGTTCCACAAATGCTCGATACGGTGCGGATCCTGGCCTACCAGGTAGTCGGAAAGCTCATGAACAGCGGCCTCGACGGTCGCCGCGCGGCCTTCGATGACCGGCTCACCCCAGCCGTAGCAGCCCTCGTCCGTTTCAATTTTAAGAAACAGCCAGCGAGGGGGTACTTGCCAGGTTTTTAGTCGGGTAATTTTCATCAGGTCAGATCCTTGTTAATTGACAATGCCCAGGTCGATGGCCGTGCGGCGTAGCACTTCCCGCGCGGCGAACGATGCCGCGTCGACATCCCCACACACAATGGCTTCAAGGACGTGGCGGTGGCGGGTCAGGCTATCGTCAAAGGTGTCGGTGCGGTGCTGGGAGCTGTGAACCAGGGCCATGATCGAAGGACGTAGCAGATGGCCCATTTGCCGCCACACCAGGTTATGGCTGGCTTGGTAGGTGGCGTCGTGAAACATCACGTCGTACTCGGCGTGTTGGGCGCGAGCATTGGGGGACCGAGCCGTTTTCTGCATGCCTTCAAAGGCCGCTTCAAGCCGTGCGATATCGTCCGCGTCGGCGGCCTCAGCCGCCAGGCCCGCCACGACAGGCTCGGCCGAAAAGCGAAACGCATAGATGGCACGAATCAGCTGCGGGTCGAGGTTGATAAGCCCGGTCATCCATTCGCTCATCAGCGGGTCGAGCAGATGCCAATCGCTCATTTCACGCACCTGCGTGCCCCGCCCGGCGGTGCGGGTAAGAAGCCCGGCAGAGGTTAAGCGGGTCAGCGCATTGCGCACCTGGTTACGGCTCACATCAAAATGCGTGCCGATGTCCAGTTCCTTGGGAAAGGCATCACCGGGTTGCCAGTGGCCTGCCAATAATGCCCTGGCTAGCAAGCGAGCTAATCCAGCGGCATCGCCTTGGTGGTGGGGGAGCGTTTCCAGCGTCATAGCGGTCACGTGTTAAATAGTAGTGACGCCATGGTAGTAAATGTCAGACATTTAGACAAGCTCAGCGCTATTCGACCATCGTCTGCAATGTAGGGCGCTTGATAGCGCGCCCTGACGAGAAACGACTAGGTGGCGCTGCGCAATGCGTCAATATCGGCATGGGTAGGCAGCGCTGCGTAAGCGCCTGGGCGCGTCACTGCGTGCGCGCCGCAGCGGCAGGCGGTATTCACCGCACGGGTGAGAAAGTCAGCGTCCTGGTGCCAGGCTTCCTCGATGCCGTGACGCGAAAGCTCGGCCAGCAGCCCGCCGATAAACGCGTCGCCGCCTGCGGTGGTGTCCACAGCGTCAACCTTGGGCGGCGCGATGGTTTGATCGATACCCACGCCCTTGATCGCCACGCTATTGGGGCCGTCGGTAATCAGCATGACTTTCACGCCCGCGGCAAGGCGTTCCGCCACCCACGCCTCTTGCGGATGGTCGCCGCGCAGGTAATCAAGCTCGTCGAGCGATACCTTCACAAGCTCCGCACTATCCAGTAGCTGCGTCACCAGGCCAATATCCGCCGCTCCATCGATCCATAGATTATGCCGCAGATTGGCATCCACGCTGACCAGGCAGCCTGCGCGTTTGGCCATGGTGGCAATCGCCAAGGTGGTGTCGGCGATCTCGGGGTCGGTCAGGCTATTGCTGCACAAGTGCAGGATCGCGGGCTGTTCAAATACCCCCTGGGGCAGATCATCCAGGCGGTAAAGCAGATCAGCGGCCGGTGGGCGGTAAAAGTCGAAGGTGCGCTCGCCCTGGCTATCCCGGGAAACAAACGCCAGCGCCGTGCGCGCTTCTTTGGTAAGCACCACGCCCTGGGTATCCACGCCGTGGTGTTGTAGTTCACGGATTAAAAAATGCCCGAAGGTATCGTCACCCACCATGCCTAAAAACTGGCTGGGCACGCCGAGCCGTGCGCAGGCAACCGCCACATTGGCGGGCGCGCCGCCGGCGTAGGGGGTAAAGGTCTCGGGTCCTGTATCGTCGTTACCCAGACGGCTTGAGAGCATGTCGACGAGGGCTTCGCCAAAGGCAATGATCGGCGTCATCATGGGTCCTTGTGATTATTGGTCTGATGGAGAGACATAACCTACGCGACACAGTGGCCGCGTGCGGCTTCCAGTAATTCGTACCAGGCTTCTCTGGGAAGCGTATCGGGGCCTTCGAGCATAGCGGCAATGCGCTCGGGTTTCACGCTGCCCACCACGGGCGCAGGGCGATTGGGTAGCGTGCGTAGCCATGCCAGGGCAATTGCTCCGGGCGTGCTGTTGTGTTCGCTCGCCAGACGGAGCAGCACGTGGCTCACTTCGCCTTCCATCAGTGCGCCGCCCGCCAACGGTGACCAGGCCATCGGCGCGTGGCCGTCGGCGCACAGGTCGTCGAAGCTGCCGTCAAACAGCGGTGTGCTATGGGCGATGGAAAGCTCGATCTGATTGGCGCGCAACGCATGGTGCATGGCGTTTTGCAGGCGGCGCCACTGGCTGGGCAGGTGGTTGGAAACGCCTGCGGCGCCAATTTTTCCCGCGTTAATGGCGTCATCCAGCGCGCGACCGGTGGCCTCGGCGTCCATTAACAGGTCGGGGCGGTGAATCAGAAAGTGGTCGATTCGCTCGACGCTCAAGCGGTTAAGTGAATCATCAATCGCTCGGTTCAGGTACGCCGGGCTTGCGTTGTAGTGCTTGACCTTGCCCGAGCCAGGGGCGGGGTTGTCGTTGGCAATGCTGGCTTTCGTCACCACCTTGAGCCGCTTGGCAAGCGCCGGGCGGGCGCGCAGCGCCTGGCCAAATAGCGTCTCACCGGCACCGTTGCCGTAGATGTCGGCGTGGTCAAACCAGTGCAGGCCCTGCTCGAGTCGCGCCTCGATCCAGTCAGCCAGGTGATTTGCCTGGTGCATATCGGTGGCCTCGTGAAGACGCATCATGCCGAGTACGAACGGCACGTCGAAGGTTGGCGCGGGCATAAGGAGCTTCCTGTTGGTTGGCTTAAAACACTTCTTCGTTATGCAGTGCCTCGGCGGCGCCCAGCAGCCCCGTCCATGGATGGGTGACCACCCAAATGGGAATGTCGGCGTTGTACGCGCCCATGCGGCCTTTGTTGACGAAGCTGTCGCGCAGTTGGCTTTTCGGCAGCCAGTCAAGCAGGCGCGGCAGGATACCGCCGCACAGATAAACCCCGCCACGGGCGCCCATGGTCAGCGTGGCGTCGCCGCACACGTCGCCAAGGATTTTCAGGAACCGCAGCAGGCTGGTGGTGGCGGTGGGGTCGCCTGTGTTGGCGGCTTGGGTCACCTCTGCCGGGGTAGTGCAGCGCGGCGCCTGATCGTCAAGCGCGCAGTGGGCCTGATAAAGCTCGAGTAACCCTTGGCCGCACAGAATGCGCTCCACGCTCACCCGCTTGTGGCGCTGTAGAAACACGTCAAGCAACGCGCGCTCGGTGTCATCGGTGGGCGCGAAGGTAATGTGTCCGCCCTCGGTGGGCAGTGGTATCCAGGCGTGCTGGCCGGGGAAAACACCGGCCACGCCGAGCCCCGTGCCGGGGCCAATCACCAGCCGCGTAGAATGAGACTGAACGCTGCCGGGCTGTACTTCCACCAGGTTGTCTGCGCCAACGTGGGGCACGCCCAGTGCCTGGGCGGTGAAGTCGTTGATGATCTTGAACAGCGATAGGTTCAGCGTTTCGCGAACCTCGCTTTTCATGAAGTCCCAGTGGTTGTTGGTCATCTTGACCCGCTCGGCATGAACCGGGCAGGCAAACGCCAGACAAGCCTCGCGCGGGGCATTTTCACCCGTTGCGCCTACCCGGCTCAGGTAGTCCTGAATCGCCTCAATAACGCCTGGGTAGTCCGCGCAGGGGAGATTGATAATATCGTGCGGGGTAATGTCGCCTGGTGTCACCAGCGCCAGGCGTGCATTGGTCCCGCCGATATCGCCGATCAAGGCCGGTCGCATCAGGCATCCTCTTGGAGAATCTGTCCTTCCTGGCGGGCCAGGTCGTCGGCCTCAAAGCCGCCGAACACCCCGGCGCCTTCCTCGCCGCGCATGGCCAGGTGGCGGAAGCCAGAGAATAGCTCACGGCCAAGACCAACGTGGTAGTGATCCAGGTTGCCGATGGTCAGTTCGCGCTCGGCCCAGTTGGCGGGGTCTACCTTGGCGTTGAGGGTCCCGGCGTTGGCGTCCAGGCGTACGATATCGCCATCGCGCAGTTTCGCCAGTGGGCCGCCGTCCAGGGCTTCCGGACTCATATGGATAGAAGCCGGCACCTTGCCTGAGGCGCCCGACATGCGGCCGTCGGTGACCAGCGCCACTTTATAGCCACGGTCTTGCAGCACACCCAGGAAGGGCGTCAGCTTGTGCAGCTCCGGCATGCCGTTGGCCTTGGGGCCCTGGAAGCGAACCACTACAATCACGTCGCGATCCAAATCACCGGACTCGAAGGCGGCTTTCATCTCGTTCTGATCTTCAAAAATCTTCACCGGCGCTTCGACGATGCGATGTTCTTCGGTGACCGCCGATACCTTGATGACCCCGCGGCCCAGGTTGCCTTTCATCACCGTCAGGCCGCCGGTGGGCGCGAACGGGTTGGCAACGGTGCTTAGCACGGCTTCGTCGAGGCTTTTCTCAGGACCTTCGTGCCAGACCACCTTGCCGTCTTCCAGGAAAGGCTCTTGGGTGTAGGCGGTCAGGTCGGTGCCGAAGACGGTGGGAATATCGCCATGGAGCAGGCCAGCGCCCAGCAGCTCGCGGAACAGGAAGCTCATGCCGCCCGCCGCCTGGAAGTGGTTGATATCCGCCTGGCCGTTGGGGTAGACCCGCATTAGGCTTGGGGTGACCGCTGAAAGGTCAGTGAAGTCATCCCAGTTGAGGGTGATGCCCGCCGCTGCCGCCATGGCAATCAGGTGGAGCGTGTGGTTGGTCGAGCCACCGGATGCCAGCAGCCCAACCACCGCATTGACGATCGCGCGCTCGTCAATCTGCTTGTAGAACGGACGGTACTCGCCACCGGGTTCGGTATTGCGAATGGCCTGTTCGGTGGCGTAGCGGGTCAGGGCCTCGCGCATCTCTGTGCCGGGGTTGACGAACGAGGTGCCCGGCAGGTGCAGGCCCATCACTTCCATCATCAACTGGTTGGAGTTGGCAGTGCCGTAGAAGGTGCAGGTGCCGGGGCTGTGGTACGACTCGGATTCGGCCTCCAGCAGGGCATCGCGGCCGACCTTGCCTTCGGCGTACAGCTGGCGGATGCGGGCCTTTTCCTTGTTGGGCAGGCCGCTGGGCATCGGGCCGGCCGGCACGAACATCGCGGGCAGGTGGCCAAAGCGTGCCGCGGCAATGAATAGCCCCGGCACGATCTTGTCGCACACGCCGAGATACAAGGCTGCGTCGAACATGTTGTGGGAAAGGCCCACGGCGGTGGCCATGGCTATTACATCCCGAGAGAACAGCGACAGCTCCATGCCAGGCTGGCCCTGGGTCACACCATCGCACATCGCCGGTACGCCACCGGCAAACTGGGCCGTTGAGCCCATCGCGTTGGCAGCGGCTTTAATAGTGGCCGGGAAGGTTTCAAACGGCTGGTGAGCCGAGAGCATGTCGTTGTAGGCCGAAATGATCCCCAGGTTGGCGCTGTTCATCAGCTTGAGGGAATCTTTTTCCTGCGGGCTGCAGGCCGCAAACCCATGGGCGAGGTTACCGCATGAGAGCTCGCCGCGATGCACGCCGCGTTTATGTTGGTCGGCCATGCGACGCTCGTAAAGCGCGCGCCGCTCGGCAGACCGCTCACGTATGCGTTGGGTAACCTCGGCAACGGTGGAATTTAAAGTGGCGTGTATTGAGCTCGGCATAGGGACCTCTGCGTGGTAGAGACGGTGAGTCAAACCTGTAGTTATTTTACATTTTTTGGGGGCGATAGGAGAGACCTTACGGCAATAAAAGCGCTAATTGTAGTTTTATTACCCTAATTGATGACAACTATCGCCCTAGGTATTCAGGGCTAACGACGGATTGCGATAGCGGTAATTGCCCGCTTGATAAGCGTAAATCGCAAGTATAGCAGGCCTGCTTTTGCTACCATCCCCTCTCTCGTGATGCTGAACGCTTTGGAGCCACCATGCCCACCGATGTTGCCCCGTCTATTATCGAGCGTATCGCGCCGGTAGACGCAGACGCAGGCGAACGCACCCGCGCCTATCTCGATACGTTGACCAAACCGCCGGGCAGCCTGGGTGAGCTGGAAGCGCTGGCCATACAGCTGAGCGCCATCACCGGAGGGCAAACGCCCAATGTGACGCCAGCCAGCGTGCTGGTATTCGCCGCGGATCACGGTGTAGCCGAAGAGGGCGTGTCCGCGTTTCCCCAGGCCGTAACGGCGCAAATGGTCGCCAATTTCGCCAGCGGCGGTGCGGCCATCAATGTCTTTGCCCGGCAGATTGGCGCGAATATCGACGTCATCGATGTGGGGGTGGCAACACCCTTGGCCGTGGCGGGCGTGACGCATGCCAAGGTACGCCCAGGCACAGCCAATATGGTGGTTGAAGACGCCATGCAATCCGATGAAGCCCAGGCAGCGATTAACGTAGGCGTGGCCGCCGTGGAACGTGCCAGCCACGCCGGGGCCAGGTGCATCATCGTCGGCGAAATGGGGATCGCCAATACCACCGCCAGCAGCGCTATGCTGGCGGTGTTGACCGCTACCCCAGTGGCTCAGGTGGTTGGCGCCGGGACCGGTATCGATAGCGCCCGGCAAGCCCATAAGGTGGCGGTGATCGAACAGGCGATTGACGCGCGTCGGGCGGACCCGGAGGACCCGCTAGCGGTGCTCGCCAAGCTGGGCGGGCTGGAAATCGCTGCGATGACAGGCGCTTATCTGGCTGCGGCCGCGTATCGCTTGCCCGTTGTCGTCGATGGTTTTATTGCCACCGTGGCCGCGCTTACCGCCTGCCGGTTATGCCCAGACGTACGCGGTTACCTGGTATTTGGCCATCAGTCAGAAGAACCTGGCCACTCAACCGCATTGGAAGCCCTTAAGGCCAAGCCCCTGCTTAATCTGGGCATGCGCCTGGGCGAGGGCAGCGGGGCGGCGCTGGCATTTCCACTCCTGCAAGCGGCAGTCGCCATGCTAAATGAAATGGCGACCTTTGCCGATGCGGGCGTTAGCGGCAACACCGGCCAATGACAGTATTCAGCGATTATCTACCCGCGACGCTGGTATTGGTCATCGTGGCTATTATGGTGGATCTGGTCATCGGCGATCCGCGCTCGCTGCCGCACCCGGTGGTGGTGATTGGGCGTGCGATCAGCGTGCTGGAAACACGCTGGAATCAGGGCAGCGACAAGCAGCGCCGGCGGTCGGGCGTTATGCTTACCGCCACGATAGTGCTGGCGACGTTCGCGAGCGCTTGGTTGGTACTCAGGCTGCTTAGCGCTTTGCATCCCTGGCTGGGAATTGTTGCTGAGGTATGGTTACTTGCCACCACGCTTGCTATCAAAGGCTTGGCTGATGCAGGGCGCGCCATTGCGGTGCCGCTTGCAAAGGGTGACTTGCCCGCCGCACGGCAAGCGCTGTCCATGATTGTCGGGCGCGACACGCAAGGCCTTGACGAAGCCGGCATCACCCGAGGGGCAGTTGAAACCGTGGCGGAAAATACCGTGGATGGCATTACCGCGCCGCTGTTTTTTGCGCTGATAGGGGGTGCACCGCTGGCGCTGGCCTACAAGGCAGTCAATACCTTGGATTCCATGGTGGGGTATCGCAACCAGCGCTATGCCGATTTCGGATACGCTTCCGCCAAGCTGGATGATACGGCCAACTGGGTACCCGCCCGTTTAACTGCGCTATGTCTATGGTTGGCGGGCCTGATGATGAGCGTTCCCAGGGCGTATGATTTGCATTGGAAGGGCGCCTTGCGGGGCACCTGGCGCGATGCGCCGCGTCACCCAAGCCCCAACGCTGGCTGGCCGGAAGCCATGGTGGCGAGGTTGCTCGGCGTGCAACTGGGCGGCACCAACTACTATGAGGGGGTGGCTTCCTGTCGTGCGACGCTAGGCAAGCCGCTGGAGCCACTTCGGGTTGCCCATATCGACGCAACGATTCGTTTAATGCACGGTGGCTGGATGCTATTTATGCTGCTGTCCGCTGTCTTGATGGTTGCGCTGAGCCTGTTTCCCCCGAGGTTTTTATGAGCACATTTACATGGCCCAGCCACGGCGGCCAAGCCGAAGCGCTATTGGCCCACTTTGGCTTGCCCGCCACTCATCGGCTGGACGATTTTAGCGCCAACCTTAATCCCTTGGGGCCACCCGCCTGGGTGCGCGACTGGTTAACCCAACAGTTGGCAGGCCTTGAGCGCTATCCGGCGCCGGATTATTCCGCAGCCCGCCACGCCATCGCAAGCTATCACCAACTGCGCCCCGAGCAGGTGCTGCTGACAAACGGCGGCGCCGAGGCGATTTTTCTTGCCGCTGCGCTACATGCCTGGCAGCGCGCGGCAATTATAACACCAAGCTTTGGTGAATATGCCCGTGCTTGCTGCGCCCACCGGCTCTCAATCGTTGAGATCGCGCTGCCCGTGCCGGACTTTGACCTGGATGTTGATACGCTGTTGGCAAGGCTTAATGATATCGATGTGCTGTTTCTGTGTCGGCCCAATAATCCCACAGCGACACTTATCGATACCTCGACCATGGAGATACTGCTGGATTACACGGCTTGGGCGGGCTGCCGGGTGGTGGTGGATGAGGCTTTTGTGGACATGGTCGGCGATACGCATGATGCGGTGTCGCTGGTACCGCTGCTGGATCGCTATCCGCATCTAATTCTGCTGCGCTCGATGACCAAGTTTTATACGCTGCCGGGGCTACGGTTAGGCTATATGCTGGCGGATGAAGCCACTATTCAGGCGGCACAGGCCCACCAGCCGCCCTGGAGCGTGAATCACCTGGCGGCGGAGTTGGTAGCGCCGCTGCTGGCGGACGGTGCCTTTACCCGCCGCACCCAGCGCTGGTTAGCCAGCGAGCGGCGCCCTATGGAGCAAGTGCTTGCCCAATTGGGGCTGGAGGTGGTGCCAAGCCAGGCGTGCTTCTTTCTTCTCCGCCCTGGCGTCGAGCTACGCGCCGCAGGTATCTCCAGCGACGTGCTATTTGAGCGGCTGCTGCGCCAGGGTGTATTGGTGCGCCATACGCATAACTTTACCGGACTCGATGGCGACTGGCTGCGTGTAGCCCTGCGCGATGCACCTGCTAATCATCGGCTAGTGAGCGTGCTTAAAACAGTAACTGCCAAAACAGGTGCTGCATGATTGTCTTTATAAGCGGCGGGGCACGCTCCGGCAAAAGTGATGTAGCCGAGCAGCAGGTGGTGGATGCCGCGGGCAGCGCAGCTTGCTACTACCTGGCCACTGCCAAGGTCACGGATGACGAAATGGCCGAGCGAGTGGCCCGCCATCGCCAGTCCAGAGACGAGCAGAGGCAAACCGCTCAGTGGAAGACTATCGAAGCGCCGCTGGCGATTGATCAGGCGCTCTCTGACGTGCCCGATGGCTGCGCCGTGCTACTGGACTGCCTGACGCTCTGGGCCAGCCAGGTGCTGTACGCCAGCGAGCTTAGCGAAGATCAGGGCCTGGCGCTGCTGGCCGACACCATAAAGGATGCCCGAGCGCGTAACGTGCACCTAGTAATTGTGTCAAACGATATCAACGAATCGCTGCCGCCCACCGATGCTGAGACCTGGCGTTATCTCGCCTTTCTCCAGCGCGCCCACCGCTGGCTGGCCACCGAGGCCGACGCCGTTGTTGAGGTAATCGCGGGCTGCGCCCTGAACTGGAAACCTGAGCAGTGGAAGCATGAGCAGGGGAAACCCCAAAAGGAGCGGTTGCTGTGAAAAACGCTCTGTTTGGGCTCGTGCTGGCGCTGCAATTTCTGACCCGAATCCCCATTCCCATCGCCAGCCCCTGGACGCCTGTAACCCGGCGCTGGGCGGTGCGTGCCTACCCGCTTGTCGGTCTGCTGATCGGCAGCATCTTGGTGCTGGTGGCATTTGCCATGCACAACGTCCCCACGCCGATCACCGCGCTGGCGCTGCTTAGCCTTTGGGTCGCGCTTTCCGGTGGGCTGCACCTGGATGGCGTCATGGATATCGCCGATGCGCTGGGCAGCAATCAGCTGCTGACGCGCCGTTGGGAAATCATCAAAGACCCGCAGATCGGCAGTTTCGGCATGCTGGCGCTGGTGTTTCTGCTTGCCTGGAAGGGCGTATTGGTTTGGGCACTGCTTGCCTACCAGGCGCCGCTCTGGTGGCTGCTGGTGGTGCCCGCACTCGGGCGCTGGACGGGCGTTGCCTTGCTTGTCCTGACGCCCTGCTCCCAGCAAAAGGGTTTGGCGTGGAGTTGGCAGCAGTCGCTTAGCGGCCCGGATGTGGCCCTGGCGCTGGTGCCGCTCGCGTTGATGGCGTTGCTGGCACCCTCGCTTGTGCTGATTGGGCTCGCGACGGCGGTCTTTGTGGCGCTTTCACGCGTGTTTATGTTGCGACTGTTTAACGGCATCAACGGCGATATGGTCGGTGCCACCATTGAAGGAGGAGAGCTTTGGCTACTGATCTTACTGTGGAGCTGGTGGCAGTTCGCCACGGTATCACCGCCTGGAATCTAGCTCGCCGCTACCAGGGCCAGCGCGATATCCCGCTGCTGTTTCCCGATGCCGAGGCGGGCCTGCTGGCGCTGCGCGAAGCGCTGGCGGACGAGCGTTTCGATGCCATTTATTCAAGCGACTTGAACCGCTGCCAGCAGACGCTTGAGTGGATTCAGGCCGCGAAAGAGGGTGTGCACGTTGCGCTGGAGCCGCGTCTGCGCGAACTCGACTTTGGCGAGTACGAAGGCAAGGTGTATGACGAACTCAAAGACCTGCCGCACTATCGCGCCTGGATTGACAGTGTCGGCGAGCGGCAGATTCCCGGCGGTGAATCCGCCGCCCAATTGCGCGCACGTCTGGAGGCCTGGCTGCATGCTGTGGCCGCGAATGCCCAGCAAAGCGAGCACCGCAAAATTCTGGCCGTCACCCACGGCGGCGTGATCCGTGAACTGCGCCGTCGTTTTGAAACCCTTCATTTCTGGGATGGTTCGGTGAGTCAGGCCCAGGGCAGGCGCTGGACACTTACTTATCACACCGATGCGAATGGCAAAGGAGATTGGCAATGCAGCTCTTCATCGGCGGTGCCTGCGCAGGTAAACGCGACGTCGTAACGGCTCGCTTTCCCGATGCCGTATGGTATCGGCTTGCGCCGGAGCAGCGGCTGGATGCGTGTCAACAAACGCTGCTTGCCGATACGCCGTTGGTGATCACTGGCGTGTTGGAGTGGCTCGAAGCCGCATCAGGAAGTATGCAAAACGATGCGTTCCGTGAGCAATGGCAGAGGGATATGACCTGCCTCTACCAGCGCGCCAGCCAGATAAACGCACCGTTGATTATCATCGCCCACGAAGTCGGCTGTGGCATCGTGCCCATGCAGCCCGAACAACGCCGCCTGCGCGATCTCAATGGCTGGTTCGTACAAGACGCTACCCGTCAAGCCGACCAGGTTTGGTATGTGCGGCATGGGTTGGTGCAGTTGATTAAGTAGTTTGCCCGGCTTTTTATCACGATAGCGCGGGCGAATTTTTGCCTGTTTTGTAAGCGATTTCTTACGCCGTGTAAGAGATCGCTGTGACTTGTCCTAAATGGGTTGTGCTTCGCTTCTAGCTCGCTATTCTGATCGTTTTTATTAGCAGTTGACGATCCAGGGAGCGGGATTATGTCTGACAGGATGGGGGCGCATAAGACAGGCCTGCAATTCACACTAACACTACCTGGCGTTGACGATATCGCGGTGATCGACTTCACCCACCGCGAAGCGCTCTCCCAACCCTTCGAGCTGGCGCTGAACATTGCCAGCCGCGACGGCAGCCTGGACGCCGCCGAACTGCTGGATCGTGAAGCGTCATTGACCATCTGGCAGGACGGCGAACCGCTGCGCCGGGTGCACGGCATTGTCAGCGAATTTGGCCGGGGCGACCGCGGCCACCGCCGCACCTTCTACTCGCTGGTGTTACGTCCCGCTTTGTGGCGGCTTTCCCTGCGCCACAACTCGCGGATCTTCCAGAAGACCGACCCGCTCACCATCATCAATACCCTGTGCGATGAGCGCGGCATTCGCGACGTGGCCTTTGCGGTCACACGTGAGCTCCCCGAGCGCGAATACTGCGTGCAGTACCGCGAGACCGACCTTGCCTTTATCGAACGCCTAGCCGCCGAAGAGGGGCTGTTCTATTTCCATGAGTTCGAGGATAGTGACAACGGCGCCCATCGGCTGATCTTCGCCGACGACCCACAGCTACTCACTAGCCTAGGCGAGCGCAGCTACCATAGTCGCGCGGGTGGTACCGCTCCCATGCGCCATGTGCGCAAGCTCAGCCATACCGCCCGAGTGGCGAGTTCATCCGCCACGCTGAAAGACTACAGCTTTAAAAATCCCGCCTATGCGCAACTCCACGACCACCTGGGCCGCGACGTTGAGCAGCACGGCCAGCAAGTGGACTACGAACACTACGACTACCCCGGCCGCTACAAGCAGGACGCCTCCGGCGAGCCCTTTACCCGCATCCGCCTGGAACAACTGCGCCGCGAGGCGATTACTGCCAGCGCGGAAAGCGACCTGCCAGAACTGGCCCCCGGCCTGCGCTTTAGCCTGACCGACCACGACACCGACAGCCTCAACCGCGATTGGCAGGCCATCGAAGTACGTCATGTCGGCGAGCAGCCCCAGGCGCTGGAAGAAGACGGCATCACTCAAAGTGATTCTGCCGGGATGACCCGCTACCACAATCAGGTCACGCTGATCCCCGGTGATGCCCCCTGGCGAGCAACGCCTAATCCCAAACCCCGCGTCGATGGCCCCCAGGTTGCCTTTGTGGTTGGCCCGGAAGGCGAAGAGATTCACTGCGACGAGCACGGCCGGGTCAAGGTCCAGTTCCCCTGGGATCGCTACGCAGAGCCAAATGACACGGCTAGCTGCTGGGTACGCGTCGCCCAGGGCTGGGCGGGCGGCGGCTATGGCAGCATCGCCATTCCGCGCATTGGCCACGAAGTGATTGTCTCGTTTCTGGAGGGTGACCCAGATCAGCCGCTGGTTACCGGGCGTACCTATCACGCCGTCAACACCGCGCCTTACCCGCTGCCCGAGCACAAAACCCGCACGGTGCTGCGCACCCAGAGCCACAAGGCCGAAGGCTTCAACGAACTGCGCTTTGAAGACGAAGCGGGCGAAGAACAGATCTGGCTCCACGCCCAGAAAGACCTTGAGCTACTGACGCTCAACGACCGTGTTGAAGATATCCGCAACGACAGCTTCTTGAAGGTCAATAACGACCGCATCAGTGAAATCGACAACGACGATCACCACACGGTGCACGGCAATCGCTTCGAGCACACCGAAGGCCAGCAGCACCTCAGCATTGACGGTACCCTGCACATCAACACAGGCCAGGCCTGGCTCAGCGAAAGCGGCCGCGAGCTGCACATCAAAGCGGGCCACAAGGTGGTGCTGGAAGCGGATAGCGAATTAACCCTCAACGCCGGGGGAAGTTTCCTCAAGGTGGACGGCAGCGGCGTCACCATGGTGGGCCCCAACGTCAAAGTAAACGCAGGCGGCAGCCCCGGCAATGGCAGTGGTCAGGCAGTGGAAGGCCCACTGCTGCCAGGGCATGCGATGGCGGAGATGCATGAAGATGTCACCATGGGGCCAGTTTTCGGTAAGCGACTTGAACAAGCCATGGTTGATGATATTCCTTTGGTTGAGCTTTGCCAGTTACAGCGTGATGGAAGCTGCCCGCTAGCTGACTGTCCTTGTAGAAATAAGGTGACGTGATGAGAGTCATTCAAGCAAGCACGTTATCGCAACTGCTAAATCAGAATAACGGACTGCAGCATTGGCTTGTGCTGGAAGAAAACGGAAAAACGTTATCGTCTCTTTATCGGCAACTGCAAAGTGTCGATTTTGATTGGTTGTTTCTCCAGACTCGCTATAAAGATTTTTTGAAGCGAAGCCCTATTGTGATGCCTTTGAACCAAGCTACTGGAGGCATTCTAGAAATGTTTTCTGCAGATCCCAGAAGGGGCATTGCACCTGGTATCGTTATAGCAAGTCGCGCGCCGAGAAACGAAGTGTTAGCGCACTTGCGAAGCTGTCTGGAAGTAGCATTTTACGGCAACCGAAAAGGGATGTTGCGCTTCTATCACCCAGATATTGCTGCTGCGCTTTTTAGTCAGCCTGAAGGGGTTAGTGGACAGTGGTTTGGGCCAATAGACCAGTGGATATGGCAAGGTCACGAGATGGGCGTTAAACCCACGGCATCCCCTCTGTGGCAAGCACTGGAAGCAGGTGGTCAAAAGGATGAAAGCGTGTCTGCTGCCCGCCAGGTGCTACGGCTGACTAGGCACCAGGAGCATGCGCTTGAACGTTATATTCGATTAACAAGGGCATTTAAACAGAATAGAAACCCTGGAGAGTCGTTGGACGATATGGAAATACGACGACATTTCTTGGGCACCGATATAGCACGGCAAGCGTTATTCCCAACTGAAAATCATAACCCGGTTAGCGCCACGGCAGAGAGCAGCGTATGAGCCAGGAACTGAGCCAACATAAGGCATGTGAAGAGCCCAAACTGTTTATCCAGGTACTTGGTAAAGACCACCCTGAAGGTCATCGGTTCTTATTTTATGATGAACATGACGAGCAAGAGCAGCCTGCGTTAACAGATGCTGTTGAAGAAGAAGACCTGCCGGAACCGATAAGCCGTATCCATAGTTGGGAGTGGGAGGCAGAACCAAACCGCAATGTCTGGTTAGAGATTGCCAGCGATGAAGGGGCCCCGATACGTGTACCGCTGTTTGCTGGTGTGGGTAAAACCCCCTGGCAAGAGCATGAACGCGATACGATTTACCAGCAGTATGTTGTTCAGCCCATTGTGCCGCTCGCCTTTTGGCAATCCCTGGTGGAGGACACCTCCCATGCCCTGCCGAGCCGTAATGGCTACTTATATATTTGCTATCGTGGTGCACTATGGCGTGAAATTGAAGTGTCAGTTTCTGAAGCAGATGAATGGCAATTCAAGGATGTAGACCTGGCAAAGCACCGCGATGAAAGCGATGGCTTTGTTGATGACCGACGTTCAGCAACTGGCCAATCCCTTACAGAAATATGGTTGCCTGCCCGTCGTGCCTCAAAATGGCTAAGCGGCGAGCTCAAGGTAGCATTTTCAGATGTTCAATGGTCAGCTGCCCGGCTAAACTGCCTAGAAACAGACACGGCGGAGGTTAACCAGCGTTTCCAACCAGTCTCCCTGCAAAACCCATCTGATCGCATTGTGAGCGGTCAGCTACTTGATGCTGAGCAATTGGTGCCCCAGCGCCAACGTACTCCCTGCCTAGAGTTGCAAATTGCTCACCCGCCACTTTGGGTAGAGGATCTTTCAGGCAACGCTGTTTCTTCACTCTATCAGCAAGCTTTAAGCGAACAGCAAAGCTTCGACAGAGGAGGCTCAGAAGCGGTTAATGGGGCTTGGAACGAAGCCAATCGAGACACCTCACCTTTAAAGCATGAAGTGGGCCTGCGGGCTGCCGCTGCAGATGTGGTGTGCCATTCATACCGCCGCAGTTCTACATCGACTCAAAAAGAAGAAGAAAACGAGCCACCCAATTGGGAGGAATTGCCTGATGGCGGTGATGTTTTAGAAGATGCGCGCCAACGTCATATCCCCGGGCTAATTATCAACGACCCACTGTTCGAGCTTCGCCACGCGCTGAGCCAGATGCAATTATCCCAAAACTACTTATCGATACTGCTTGAGCGCTGCGCGGCTCAGCCCCACTACCGAAGTGCCATTATGGTACAAAAGCGCATCATGCCCGAACACATTGGTGGTCAGAGCAACCCTTTACGACGCTTAGCATCGGAGCCAGCGCTTGACTACCTTGGCGGAGAGTTTCACACCAGTGTGGCCACGCTGGCCCGGGATATTGCTCATCGGCTTTGGGAATTTCACCAGACACGCCTAGCCGAGCTAATAGGAACTTCAAGCTATCAGCGAGCGTTGATAGATTACTTTAGCCTGGAGGAAAGCGATTATTTAAGTGGCTTCTGCCTGGTAGAGCAGTGCTTCACCGCCCTAAGTCTCGATCCAAAGCGCGCCGACATTTTAGTGAATGAAGATACTCCAACCCAGCTCCATACCGCTAACAATCGAGCCGCCCAGCGCACTTTGCTTAGTCTATTTGAAGAAGGTAGCACTGCACCGCTGCATGCCATGTGCTTCCCCGACAGCGAAACCCACCCAGTTGACCAGCCTTTTGTGCTCCCGGAAGAGGAAAGCAATGATGGTACAGGCCGCTTTCGTGCTAAAGCCTTGACAGACGAAAGTAAGCGAGGGGATCCGCCAGATAAAGAAAACCTGCAAACCGTAGAAGTCTCACTGCTTGCCGCCGCCGCCCGCCTAAATACAATTGGCGAGCTCAACCGCTGGTCAGGGGCAATGGATAATGTCTTCGGCCGCATAGCGGAAAGCGGTAAAAGCTTACTAAGCCAAGTAGCGGAACCTAGTGAAAGAGTAGCGATGGCTGCAAGAATCTATATGCCTGCCTTTAACGCATCACGTGGTGCGTTGCATACTCTACTGGGCGACTTAACTTTCCAGCCGTTGGGCAATGTCGATATGAGCCGTGTCGCATTGCTAGGTGTGGAAGATATCCAATCAGGTATGACATTTGGGCTAGACAGTGCTGATCGCAACTACATTGCGCGCAATAACCATCGCCAATTTTATGGGGAGATCTATCGCACATCCAATGGTGAATTGCTAGGAGGCACTAACCAAAGCCGTTTACGCTCGATGAGCGATATCGGCGAAGCCCGTGCGGTGCGCTTTATTTTTGCCCCTATTGATTCTGAAGCAGCGCAGTTAGTTAGGCGTGGGGGCGAACGAATTGGCTTCACTGAGCGAGCGATTAGTGCCACCCGGCTGCCTTATATAATGGTTGTCATTCAGGGGATGAACTTGGGACAGAGTCTCGCTACAATTTCTAACTCCAAGAAAGCAGCATTTGCCACAATTTCTGCTGGCGTCGATATGGCTCTATCTATATTAAATTTAAGCGACTACATATCACGCCGTAATAATGCTCCGCAGTCCATTGTTAAAACAAGTAATATTAGTCAGAAAATACTCATCCGGAATGGTCAAACTAACGTTGTCAGCCGCCTTTTTCCTAGCTTAATCCGTGTTAATTGGATGTTTTCAAAAGCGGCAGGGCTTTTAGCAGCAGTTACAATGACCTGGGAGGCAATGGAACGATTTAAAGAAGGTGATATGGATGCTGCGGTAGCATATGGCATGGCTGCGGTAGGCGCTACGATGCTAATGGTGTTTAGTGGGCCCGTCGGTTGGATAGGGCTGGCACTATTGGTGGGCGGTGCGGTTACTGGCATTCTGCTAACCGATGGCCCGCTGGAACAGTGGATTAAGCATGGCCCCTTCGGCGATCAGCGTGGTGTAGCCCCATGGTTGGAAGAGCCAGATGAGGCCTACTACCGCCTGCAAAGCCTGTTGGCTAACATTACTATTACCGCCCGCAGAGTGCCTCCACATGAGAGTGATGCATTAATGGCCCAACTGGGCAATACCCATAATCGCCCCACGCCTGCATCATTTTTAACCGGGAAAATGTGGCAAGAGCATCTTCAGCGGACACCTATCAATACGGCAATTGAAGTAAAAAGCGGTCTACCCGGCATGGGGGTTGAATTACAGGATGTAGCGATCATTAGGCGCCTAGAAGGAAAAACCTACAATACGCCGGCATTTAGCGGTTGGATTAAAGAATCTGAAACGCAGATTACGCCACTGTTGACTCAGCTTTCTGCGCACTCCATTCGTTACTATGTTTATACGCCGGATGGTGAACCTGCGTTGGGACATCAAACGGGCATTGACTACCGCTGGGAAGCGCGAATACAGTTTCGGGAGGCAACACAAGTGCCTCTTTTGCCCACTAATCGTTTCTATCCTGCACCGGAACCGCTAAACGCAACGCCCAGCGATATAGCAGATGTCTTTGATAGCACATCGTCTGATAATGATTACTGGGTAAAGGAAACATTGAATGTCTGACCAACCTAACCCCAGCTACTATTATGCTGACACGGCTTACAAACCGGCTAAACGGGTAGCATGGGAGGAGGCTAACCCAGATCGTCAGTGCACCAGCGGCTCGCGTTTAACGTGGTATCGTCGCACTCAGGATAATGGCTCGAAGGATGAATATGGATACGATAATTTGGCTATATCTGCAAACTGGGAATCTGATAAAAATAAGCTAGGACCAGAAGAAAATATTTTTAGTGTTATTAAGGTTAAATATGACCATCAATCTATCATGCCCCCGCATTATAGTTTTTTATCAAAGTGCATGTATATTTTAATGGCATTTGGTATGTTCTTTTTCTTTTTGTTTTTTTGTGGTTTTTTCTTTCTTTCTATTGTCGCCTTAGGACATTGGGTTGTAGGTGGTGAAAGTTATGGTGACTTCAAGTCGTCTTTGTCGATAGCTGCTAGCCTCTGTTTTCCTGTTGCTTTAATTTCACTTTTTTTTTGGAAGGCAGGACGTTTTTTAGAAAAAAAATTTCCTCGTTTTTTTTATGGAATGCGAAAAGCTCCCCTATGGCAACTCAATAGGCAGAATGGTTTTTTCACGATTTATAACCCCAAAAAAGCCTGGGAAGAACGTCTTTCGGCTCCCTTCTATGAATTCGATGCCTACCTTGAAAGCTCGCCGGATACTCAGGGTAGTCCTACTTATTCGCTGATGCTTTACCACCCCGAAACGGGGCTTCGGCAGAAGCTAGATGCTCAGTTCCCGCCTACCAATATGCCTGGCGAACTTGTGGCTGCGTGGCAGTTTATCCAGCGCTATATGGATGTTTCCCAGCCGCTACCGGACGTTCCCGCTCTGGAAATACACCGCTACAAAGACCCTGCCACGGCAGCCGCTGATCAGCGCAAAGGCCGTAACCCACGCTACTGGCGGGACATGAGCGAGGAAGACGTAGAGAAAATCCAGGAAGAGAAGTACCGCAAAAATATTCGCCTACGTTAAGGCCCTCGGAAGCAGTAGCCAGTCATTGAATTAAACAACATTCTCAAGGCAGCCGCTACTAAGCGCTTGCCTTGGCGGTAGCGTGGCTAAGCGGCTGTGGAACAAGCAATGAGTGAGAGATGAGCCCGATGGAACCGCAAGACCACTATGCCGAGACCGCCTTTCGAGCCGATGACATTCCGCGCCAAGCAACGCCGCCAGTCAAAAGTACATGGGAAAAACTAGGCAGTAATTTGGACGTGGCCCGGCTACCTTGGGGAAATTATATCGGGATCAATCCTACCCTCTATGAGTATGACAATGAGTGGTTTGAGGATTACCAGTACATGAAAGACGACTATTATGACTACGCCATGATTAATGAAGCGCGCTGGTCTAAGTTCGTTGATGAAGATATTAGCCTTCTTTACCGTTTTTTGCGCTTTTGGTTTGTGGTCATTTCTCACGGGTTTAGTTTTATAGGTGGGGGTGGGTACTTTGTTTTCGCTCTAGCCGTTATAACCTCGGTCGTTGGAGTGATCGCTCAATTCTTTTCTGCCACACCAGAATATCCACCGCTTATTTTGACATTTCCGCTTGGAGTGGCTGCATTCTGCGGAGCAGCTACCATACTTCGAAGACTTTACGAGAAATACAGCATCCGCTTTTACAAAAGCAATAAAAACTGGTCAGATGATATCGCTTTTTGTCGGTGCACGGGTATGGTGAAGTCCTTCCGTGGTGAGTTCCCTTTTTATGAGTTCGATGCTTTTATCGAAATGCGCGCTGATATGAAAGGCAACCAGTTCCATAGCCTCAAGGTACGTCATCGCTATCCGCAGCACAGTAAAGACGAGCGCAACGGTCTACCGCTTGATTTCGATTTTCCGGCCGACGGAAGTATTGCCCAGTTATATGCCATGTGGGACATGCTGGGCCGCTATATGGACGTCAGCCAGCCATTGCCGGACATTCCCCGCCTGGAGCCGTTCCGTCATCTCGACCCCACCACCAAGGCCTTCGATGAGGCGGGTAAACGTGGTCGTCCGGCCACCTACTGGCGTGATCTCTATGCCAAGGCCAGCGAAAAAGAACTGAAACAACTCCGCGAAGAGCACCGCCAAGTGGTCGACGCCGCCCCTTGGGGCAGCCGCCCGGACCTAATGGCCCAATCAGTGCCCGGCTATGGCGACAGCTATACCGCAGAACCCGAAGACGTCAACGCCTACGGCCGCTTCCCCAACAAGTCGGACCGCTTCGTCGAGCGCGGTGAAGCAAAAGACGCATCCCCGCAGAACAATCCCGACAATCATTAACGGCACTGGGCTAGCCGTTATCTACCTATTCATTAAAAGGCCGTGAGGGACAGGCGGTTGCAAGGCTATAGTTGATGTATCTCATCAGTAGCGACGCCGCCAACGCTGCCAGCCAATCATCAGCAGATGCACAGGCAGGTAGACCACTACCGGCCACAGCAGCGTCAGCAGGAACAGATACAGCAACGGGTCCAGGCTATCCTGGGATTGGCCGAAGGGGCCGTGTACCCAGTTGATATTGCGCTCGGCTTCGGTGAGCAGATAGCTCAATGGCACCACGATCCAGGTCAGCAGGGTCTGCCATAGAAGGGCGCGACGCGAGTAGCCCAGTTTCGCCACACCGATGCCCGCCACCAGCGGCAATACCACGTGGTAGAGCGACATGGCCCGCGCCAGGGGCGGATGCTCGGGGTCGAACATATACTCAGTGCCGCCGATGGGGTGCACGCCAGTGAGCGCTGCCGTCGCCACATCCAGGCTCCATGTGCTGCCCACCAGCGCCACCGCCAGCCATTGCATCGACATCAGGGTGCGGTGTTCCGTCCACAACGCCACCAGCAGCAGGAAGCTTGCCACGTTGCACAGCCAGAAGAAGTTCTGGGCGCCCAACAGCACTACATAGCTCGGTGCCCAGATCAGAATCCACAGTGTAAACGCCAGCTTAAGCCAACGCGGCACACCGCCTACCGGGGAATCGGCCATGGTCGTCTCCTTATCGGTGCGGTGTTTTTACTCTAGCACTCCTTACTTCTTCAGCTCATCCCGCCAGGAATGGCGCGGTGCGAAACCGACCAGACGGCGCGCTTTCTCGATGCTATAGAAGGTCTCGAACTCGCCCATTTCGCGTTTGATTGGCACCTCTGGGTAGAAACGTTCGATGACCTGGGGATTGGTCAAGCCCACCGATAGGTCGTCATTGGCGACGTTGAACACCTGGTAGCCCAGGCCATCGGTTTTAAGACAGCAATCCACCATTTGGCCCAGGTCGCGGGCGTCGATGTAGGCGAAAATATTGCGACGACGCAGGGCCGGGTCATCCATATAAGCCGGGAAGTTCTCGCGATACTCGTGGGGCTCGATGACGTTGTTGATACGCAGGCCGTAGATGTCGATGCCTGAACGTGCTTGGAAGGAGCGGGCGGTGACTTCGTTGACCACCTTGCTCATCGCATAGCTGTCCTGGGGCACGGTGGGATGTTCTTCGTCGACCGGCAGATACTCGGGCTGCACCTCACCGTCGGCAAAACAGACGCCATAGGTGGTCTCGCTGGAGGCAAAAATCACCTTGGGAATGCCCAGCTTGGTGGCGGCATCCAGCACGTTGTATGTGCTCAGTGTATTGATGCGGTAGGTCTCGTTATCCGGCCGGTGCAGGATGGCAGGTATCGCCGCGAAGTGAACAATCGCATCGTAGCGTGGCACCCCGGTGCCCGGTTCCAGCTCGTCTATCCCGGCGTAGGCATGGCAGGCGTTGAACACCTGGCCTGCATCGGTGAGGTCTGTCTTCAGTGTGGTAATGCCGGGCACGTCGGACGCTACCCAGTCCAGGTTGGTAACGCGGTGGCCCTGGTCGCGCAGATAGGCAGTCGCATGGCGGCCAGCTTTTCCGCTGCCTCCGGTGAATAAAAGGCGCATAGGTAATCCTTAATGAGTGCAAGCTAACGATTAATGACATTCAACGTATCATGTCACCATAGCAAACAATGCCTTAGCCCGCTGATTGCCATTGGGCGATGCCCCTCAATGCTTAAATTGCGTTGCGGAAACGCATCACCTGGCTGCCGTCGATGGGGTCGGCGAAGATGTCGGCGTAAACGCCAAAGGTCTGGCGTAGCCGGAAGGCCGTCAGCACCTCTTTAGGTGGTCCGCTATCGACCAGGCGGCCGCCGTCCATGACGCCTATGCGGTCGCACTCAATGGCGTGGTTCAGGTCGTGCAAAGAGATAATCACCGTAACGGGAAGCTGCCTGACCAGCTCAAGGATCGACAGCTGGTGGCGGATGTCCAGATGGTTGGTCGGCTCGTCGAGCAGCAGAATTTTGGGCTGCTGCGCCAGGGCGCGGCCGATGTGCACACGCTGACGTTCACCGCCGGACAGCGTATGCCAAAGCCTATCGGCCATGTGGTGCATATCCACATCATGCAGCGCCCGCGTGACGATCGCCTCGTCCTGCTCGGACCAGGGGCGTAGCGCTGAAAGAAAGGGCGTCCGGCCCAGGGCCACGACGTCGTGCACCGTGATGCGGTCGGTGGTTTCCGCCTGCTGCTCCACCAGCGTCACCGAGCGGGCGATATCGCGCTGACGCATGCGCTCCATCGGGCTGTCATCCATCAGCACACGGCCCTGTTTCGGCTTACGCAGCCCGGCAAGCAGCCTGAGCAGGGTGGTTTTGCCCGAGCCGTTGGGGCCAATCAGGCCAAAGGTCTGGCGGGGTGGGATCGACAGCGACACGTCCGTCAGCAGTTGCGTGCCGTGCACGGCCCAGTTGAGGTGTTCGGCGGTCAGTTTCATCGTGCCCTCGTACCGCGGATCAGGATAAGGGCAAAGGCGGGCGCGCCGATCAGCGAGGTAATCACGCCGATGGGCAGCACCTGCCCGGCGACCAGAATGCGCGAGAGAATATCGGAGAAAATCAGAAATACCGCACCGGCCAGCGCCGTGGCGGGCACCAGTCGTGTGTGACGACTGCCGACAATAAAGCGCATGGCGTGCGGGATCACCAGGCCGACAAAGCCGATCGCCCCGACCATCGAGACCATGACCGCGGTGACCAGCGCCATGGCGGTGATCAAGATACCGCGCACCGGGCGCACCGAAATACCCATGGAGGCGGCGCTGTCGGCACCAAAGGTAAAAGCGTCCAGCGCCCGCCGGTGCCAAAAGCAGATGGTCAACCCCATCAGCGCAGCGGGGATGGCCAACACCACATCGTCCCAGCGCACGCCGGATAGATTGCCCATTAGCCAAAACATAATGCCTCGCGCCTGCTCGGCGCTGGCCGATTTGGCGATAATAAAGGCAGTGAGCGCGTTGAACAGCTGCGACCCGGCAATCCCCGCCAGGATGATCGAGCCTGCGGCCTGTACGCCGCGCTCGCCACCGGTGCCGCTGCTGGCGGCATGAGCGAGCAGAATCACCAGACCAAACGCCAAGACTGCCCCAGCAAAAGCCCCGGCCGAGAGCGAAAGGGCGCCCGCGCCAAGCCCAGCCACGGACACCGACACGGCGCCCGTCGACGCCCCGGCCGAAATCCCCATCAGGTAAGGGTCGGCCAGCGGGTTGCGCAGCAGTGCCTGCAGGACCACACCGGCCAGCGCCAGCCCGGTGCCGCAGCAGGCGGCGACAATGGCGCGGCTGAAGCGGTAATTCCAGATAATCCCTGCGTCGATGCGGTCGACGGCGTAGTCCGCGCCAAACAGCTGGTTGGCGAGTACCTTGAGGATCGTCTCAACCGGAATCGAGGTTTCACCGATGGCGGTGCCCGCAATCAGCGCCGCTACCAGCACCACCGGCGTTATCCAAAGCCAGCGTAACCAATCGCCCGTCGGGAGTGACCGTATAAGCGCGATGCTCATCAGCGAAGGCACATGAACATGTTAGCCAAAAGAGCCATTAGTCAAAGGTCATCTCTGATAGTGCCTCGGCCAGGGTTTCAAGGCCGTACAGGGTCCGCATGGTGGCGCTCATGGCATGGGCATCCATTTCCACGATGCGGTCGTTTTTGACCGCCGACATTTCCCGGGTCACCGGGTCGTTTTGTAGAAACTCGCGCTTGGTCTCGACATCGTCGGCAGGAAACCGGCGGCGATCCATGGTGGCGATAACCAGTACATCGGGGTCCGCCTGGGCGACCGTTTCCCAGCCAATGGTGGGCCATTCTTCATCGGAGTCAACCACGTTACGAATGCCCAGTTTATCCATCATATAGCCCGGTGCACCCAATCGGCCTGCGATGAACGGGTCGGCTTCGAGCTCGGTGGAGGAGAACCAGAAGGCGGCGGAGAGATCGTCCGGAAGATCCAGGCTACCGGCAAGTTCGATAGCCTCTGCTTCACGGGTCTTGAGGTCGTCTACCAGGGTGTCGCCAGCGTCCTGAACGTCATAGATCACGGCCAGTTCGGTCACTCCTTTATAGATGGAGTCGGACGAAAAGGCCGCTGTTCGCGTGCCGTCGCCGCCGGTGGAGTTATCTTTGGTGTCGCAGTCGGCGGGCATCACGTAGGTGTCGATGCCCAGCTCATGAAACTGATCGCGGGTGGCCACGCTGCCGCTGGGGCCGATATGCCACTCGTACTGAATGGCCACCAGGTCCGGGCGTTTATTCACCACCGATTCAAAACTCGGATCATCATCGGCAAGCCGCTCGATTTTCGCGTTGGCGTCCTCAAACTCAGGCAATACGGGATTGAACCAGACCGAGGTGCCGTTGACCTTGTCGGCCAGCCCAAGCGAGTAGAGAATTTCGGTGGCCGATTGCCCGACGGTGATGGTCCGCTCCGGGGGCGAGGCCACGCTGATCTCTACGCCGCAGTTGGTTAGCGTAAGGGGGTAGTCGGTGGAGGCGTAAGACGCCTGTGCAAAGCCAACAGCGCTCGCGGCGATGGCCGTGGTCAATCTCAACATCATGTACACTCCCGTGCATGATGAGCTCCGCATCCGGACAGACAACACTGACCGAGCCACTTCGCTCAATGTAAGTTATGTCGGCAGTTCTCCTGACTGACGGGTCTTGGCTAGCTCGCCTTCCCAGACGCTATGTCCAGTGGCATCAAAGAGCATCGCTCGCCGCCTACAGTTGCGGGGGCAGTTCCGTTTCGCGGCAAGCCGCGGCGGATTCTCTATTAAGTTCCGTAGGGAACACCGGCACTGGCCATTCTAGATGGCAGGGGGATAGCGAACAACACAAAGCCTAAGGATCTTATGAAACTCCGTCATAAAAGCAATGTTATAACATAATACTTCGAGAGCGTGTAAAAAATCCAGGGGCATTCTTAGCGTCAGCTGATATACGCCTTCGCTAAGTTAATAGCTTGTAACAAATTGGCCTCGCCGCCCTGCCTTCCTCTATACTGAACCCCTTTTATAGTCCCACTTCTTTATGAATGGTTTTATTATCACTCAGCTAGCTACCATGAATCATATTCAAGTCCCAAGCTCCCCTGATCAGTTGGCTAATAGTGGTCAGTTGGCTCATGGTGACCGGTTAGTGGGCTTGGCCAGCACGGGAGGTGCCGGTGAGTGAGTTTCCCTTTGCGGCGGTGGTTGGCCAGGAAGCGCTGAAAACTGCGCTGATTCTTAATGCCATTAATCCGCGTATCGGCGGGGTGCTGGTTAGTGGGCCAAGAGGCAGCGCCAAGTCGACCTTGGCGCGGGCTCTGGCCGCTATTTTACCTGGCGATAGCGACGGGCAGCGTGCTCCTTTTGTGACTCTGCCGCTGGGCGCCAGCGAAGACAGGCTGGTCGGCAGTCTGGATCTACAGAAGGTGCTGGCAAATGGCGAAGCCACCTTTCATGCCGGGCTGCTCGCTAAAGCCGACGGTGGGGTGCTGTATGTGGACGAGGTCAATCTGCTGCCGGATACCCTGGTCGATTTGCTGCTGGATGTGGCCGCCAGCGGAACGAACATCGTCGAGCGCGACGGCATCAGCCATTCCCACCCGGCGCGCTTCAGCCTGATTGGCACCATGAACCCGGATGAAGGCGAGCTTCGCCCGCAGCTGCTGGATCGTTTTGGGCTTTGTATCGAGCAGGCCGCGAGCATCAGCGTCGAGGAACGTATTGCCATCGTCCAGCAGCGCGAAGCCTTCGACCGCGACCCTGCGGGGGCGGCCCGTGGCTTCGAGGAGGCCCAGGCCGCACTGACCGAGCAGATTCATCAGGCGCAGCGTCAGCTCGCCGAGGTCACAACCCCGTCTTGGGTGTACCAGACCATCGCCTCACGCTGCGAAGCGGCCGGGGTGGAAGGGCTGCGCGCGGATGTCACCTGGCACCGCGCCGCTCGTGCCCACGCCGCCTGGCGCGGCGCTGGCGAGGTGACGCAACAGGATATCGATACCGTTGAACCCTGGGTGCTGGACCATCGGCGTACCCAACCGCCCGAGCAAACCCCGCCGTCTTCGCCGCCGCCGAAGGCACCGCCTTCGAGAGGCGAGGGTGGTTCGTCATCAACGACTACTGCGTCGACCGGCGGATCATCCGAGCAGCGCAGCGAACAGGGGCAGTGGGGCGCGATGCCGCCCCAGGCTCAGTCAACCATCCAGCAGGCGGCGCCTGAACTGGCGAATACGCCAAACGGTTTTGGTCAGGCGAAAACGGCGATGACTTCGGCGTCCGGTGAAAAAGGGCAGGTATCAGGCAAGGGGCGCTCGCGGACTGAAACGTCTCGCCTGGACGGCTTTGCCACCCTGATCGCCAACCGCGGCCAGTGGCCCTGGCGAACGCTTAAAATGCGCAAGACACAGGCCGGGCAGCCAAGGGCGCATCTGGTGTTGCTGGATACCTCCGGCTCTACCCTGGGGCAGCGCCTGCTGGGCCAGGCTAAGGGGCTAGTAGAATCGCTGGTGCGCCAGGCCTACGCGGCACGCGAACAGGTCGCCGTCGTCGGGTTCGGCAACGGCGGCGTGGTGCCGCTGCTCTCCCGGCAACGTGCGCCCAAGCGCGTACAGGCGGCCCTGGAGGCCGCCACCGGTGGTGGCGGCACACCGCTGCGCGAGGCGGTGATCGAGGCCAAACGCCTGATCCATCAGTGGCAGCGACGCGAGCCCGGGCTGCATATTCGTACCTATCTGATTACCGACGGCCGTACCCGCGAATCCGTCGCCGACCTTGGCCCGCTGGGCGACTGTGTCCTGCTGGATACCGAGTCATCGAAAATCAAGCGCGGCCAGGGCGCTCGCATCGCCCAGCAACTTGGGGCGCGCTACGCGACACCTTTTTCTGGACAGGAAACGCCATGACTGACGATCGCCATACCCACCGCATGCAGCGTAAAAAGGACGTGGTCGACGAGCGCATCAGCCGCGCCACGGAAGAGCGCGGGGTGTTGATCCTGCTGAAAGGCAACGGCAAGGGCAAAAGCAGCTCGGCGCTTGGTACCATGGCGCGGGCGCTGGGCCACGGGCAGCGCTGCGCGGTGATCCAATTTATCAAGGGGCGCCGTGAAACCGGCGAGTATTTGTTTTTCCGCGATCAGCCCAACCTTGACTGGCACATCATGGGCCAGGGGTTTACCTGGGAAACCCAGGACCGCGAGCGCGATATTGAAGCCGCTCAGTCGGCATGGGCGGTGGCCAAGGGGCTGCTCGAGAACCCTGATTACCACCTGATCGTCCTCGATGAAATGAGCTACATGTTTAAGTACGGCTACCTCGACCCGCTGCCGGTGGTCGAAGCGCTTAACCAACGCCCCGCGCATCAAAACGTGATCATTACCGGGCGCACCATGGCGACGCCGCTTCAGGAAATCGCCGACACCATCAGCACGGTGCAGGACGAGCGTCACGCCTTTCGTGGCGGTGTTAAAGCCCAGGCGGGGATCGAATACTGATGAGCACACCCACTGCAAGCTGCCCGGCGCTATTTATTACCGCGCCTTCTTCAGGGCAGGGCAAGACCACCTTTACCGCCGCGCTGGCCCGGGCGCTTCGCAACCAGGGCAAGGTGGTGCGCGTGTTTAAAACCGGCCCCGACTACCTGGACCCCCAGGTGCTGGCGCAAGCCGCCGGCCAGCCGGTGGATCAGCTTGACCTCTGGATGGCGGGCGACGCCTACTGCCGCCAGCGCTTTTACGAAGCCGCCCAGACGGCGGACATGATCTTGGTCGAAGGCGCCATGGGGCTGTTTGACGGCGAGCCTTCCAGTGCCGACCTGGCCGCGCGGTTTGGCTTGCCCATGGTGGTAGTGATGGACGTCAAGGGCATGGCGCAAACCGCGGGCGCGCTGCTGGCGGGGCTGGCGGGCTTTCGTGACGATATCCGCATTGTCGGGCTTATTGCCAACAGCTGTGGCTCCGAGCGCCACCGCGAACTGATCGAGACCACCCTGCCGCAGGGTATTCCGTTACTCGCTGCCATCGCGCGCAATCCTGAGCTGTCGCTGCCCGAGCGCCATTTAGGCCTGGTGCAGGCCGACGAGATTCGTGACGACCTGGAAGTGCGCTTTGAGAAGGGCGCAAGTGTTATCGAGGCGGAAAACCTGCCTCAAACGCTGCTTGCGCTGCCGCCGGTGACCTTTACTGCCCCGGCAGACGTCGTGACCGCCGACTTGCCTTCGCTTGCCGGGTGCGCCATCGGCGTGGCCAAAGACGCCGCGTTCAGTTTCATTTACCAGGCCAATCTGGACCTGCTCGAGCAGATGGGCGCGCAGCTGCGCTTTTTCTCGCCGCTCACCGACAGCGCCTTGCCCAGCTGCGATGCGCTGTGGCTCCCCGGGGGCTACCCGGAAATTCATGCCGCGACCCTGGCGGCCAATGCGGCCATGCACGCGGCGATCAGGCAGTTTTTTGCCGACGACAAGCCGATTCTTGCCGAGTGCGGCGGGCTGCTTTACTGCCTGGAAAGCCTGACCGACTACGACGACACCACCCACAGCATGCTCGGCCTGCTGCCGGGTCACGGTGCCATGCGCGGGCGACGGGGCTGCCAGGGGATGCAAACCGCCGCGTTGCCCGAAGGCCCGGTGCGCGGCCATGCCCACCACCGTTCGATGGCCGAGGGAACGCCTGAGCCCATTGCCCATTGCGAACGCCAGCGCCACCCTGCGCCGGGGGAAGCCATTTTTCGTGAGCGTGGATTGACGGCCACCTACTTGCACCTGTTTTTTGCCAACAACCCTGCCGCGATCGCGCTGCTGTTTAGCGGCAAAGCGTCGCCAGCGCGTCAGCCTATCGAATCTGAGGACGAGACCCATGCAGTTAAATAAGATACCCGCCACCGTGGTCACCGGCTTTTTGGGCAGCGGTAAAACCACCCTGCTGGCAAGCATTCTGCGCCAGGTGACCGGCAAGCGAATTGCCGTGATCGTCAATGAATTTGGCGAGCAGGACATCGACTCAAGCCTGCTGCGCGGCTGTGCCCTCGACTGCGAAGATGGCCAGGCGGTGGAAGGCGACGACAGCGGCATTTTCGAACTGGCCAACGGCTGTATCTGCTGCACCGTAGAGGAAGAGTTTCTACCGGTGATGAAAAAGCTGGTCGCCCGCCGCGACGATATCGACCACATTCTGATCGAAACCAGCGGCCTGGCGCTGCCTAAGCCGCTGGTGCAGGCCTTCAACTGGCCGGAGGTGCGCCAGCACTGCACCGTTGATGCCATCATTACCGTGATCGATGGCCCCGCGGTGGCGGCCGGTCGCTATGCCAGCGATGTTGCCAAGGTAGAGGCCCAGCGTCAGGCCGATGAAAGCCTGGATCACGACCCCAGCCTGCAGGAGCTGCTTGACGACCAGCTCAGCGCGGCCGATCTGGTGCTGGTCAGCAAGACCGACCTGTTAAGCCCGGACGAGAAGGCGCGGGTCGAGGCGCTGATCCAGGCGCGTGTGCCGGAATCGGTGAAGTGCCTGTTTATCGATCAAACCCTGGCCACCAATACCGTGCAGCTCGAAGCCTTGATGGGTATTGGCGCGGCCAGCGAAGAGAACATCGACTCGATCACCAATCACCACGACAAGCACCACGCCGAGGGCGCGCATCACGACCACGCCCACGACAACTTTGATTCCTGCGTGATCCGCCTGGGCGAAGTCGACGGCGATCTGCTGGCGTCCAAGCTGCAGCACATTGTCAAAACCCAGGAAATCTACCGCGCCAAAGGCTTCGCGGCGATTCCCGGCAAGCCGATGCGGCGGGTCATTCAAGCCGTGGGTGAACGCCTGGATGGCTACTTCGACCGCCTCTGGGCGGAAGGTGAAACGCGTCAAACCCAACTCGTCATCATTGGCAAAGCGCTGGACAGCGACGCGCTGCGCGACGCGCTTGCCGAAGCAGAGGTCAAAACCGCCGCCTAATGCACCTTTTTGCCGCCAAACCCGGCGGCTTTGTTGATGATGAAGGCATTGTCGATCTTCAACAAAGCCCCGCGGATGTCGTGATTCTCTCGGCCGCCGACAGCAACCTCTCGGCCCTGGCCCAGGCGATCGATCGCCTGGGCGAGCGCTATCCGTCGGTGCGTCTGGCCAACTGGATGAACCTGGTCAAGCCCGCCGCCTACGACCTCTATGAGGATCGGGTGCTGGAAAAGGCGCAGTTGGTGGTCGTGTCGATGCTGGGCGGCCAGGCCTACTGGCAATACGGCTACGAACGCCTGTTGGCCTGGCGGAATGCCAAGCCCGGCCGCCAACTGATTCTGGTGCCGGGCTGCGACGCCCCGGACGATGCGCTGCTGGAAGCCTCGAGCGTCGACTATGACAGCGCCTACCGGGTGTGGCGCTACCTGCGCGAAGGCGGCGTGGATAACGCCGAACAGCTGCTGCGCTACCTGGGCAGCGAATGTCTTGAAATGCCTACCATCTGGAAGGAACCCAAGGTGGTGCCCGCGGCGGTGATCTATGCGCCAAGCGATGCCGCAAGCCAGACGGGGCGCCAAGTGATGAGTCTGAGCGAATGGCGGGCCAACCAGCGGCCGGAGCGGCCAGTGTGTTTGCTGCTGTTCTACCGCAGCCATTTGCAGGGAGCCAATACCCTGGTCGTCGACGGCATGATCGAGGCGCTTAAAGGGCAGGGGCTCGAGCCACTCGCCATCGCCGTTGCCTCCTTGAAAGAGGCCGACTGCATCGCGTTTATCAACCACCTCATCGAGCAGACCGGCGCCATGCTGGTGGTCAATACCACCAGCTTCTCGATCAACCGCAATTCCGATGACACCCACCCGCTGGGCGGCGCGATTCCCGAGAGCGTCTTCGTCGGCCAGCCGGTGATCCTGCAGGCGATCCTTTCCAGCAGCACCGTTGAGGACTGGCAGGCCTCAGCCGCCGGGCTGAGAAGCCGGGATGTGGCGATGCAGATTGTACTGCCCGAAATGGATGGCCGGGTGATCACCCGGGCGGTGGGCTTCAAGGCGGAAGCGCTTTATAACGAGCGCAGCCAGCTATCGGTAACCCACCATGCCCTGCACCCGGAGCGTGCTGAGTTTGTCGCCAAGCTGGCGCGCCGGTTCTGCCACCTGCGCACCATCCCCAATCACGCCAAACGGCTAGCGCTGGTGCTGGCGAATTACCCCAACCGCGATGGCCGGATTGGCAACGGCGTGGGGCTGGATACGCCCGCCTCGACGCTGCAGATATTAACTGCGCTGCAAACCGCGGGTTACCCGGTCAGCGATCTGCCCGACAGTGGCGATGACCTGATTCGCCTGCTGCAGGGGGCGGTGACCAACGACCGCAACGTCATCGACCAGCGCATGTGCTGGCAAAGCATTAGCGTTGACGACTACCTGGCCTGGTTCCAAACTCTGCCCGCCGAACTCCAGGAAACGGTATGGACGCGCTGGGGCGCGCCCGCTGATGACCCCAAATGCCGCCAGGGGCGTCTGATGATCTCGGGGATCCGGCTGGGGGAGACCTTCGTGGGTATCCAGCCCGAGCGCGACTTCATCGAGGACCTGACCCAGTCCTACCACGATATGCAGCTGGCACCGCCGCACAGCTACCTGGCGTTCTACTTTTGGCTGCGCGAGCACTACCAGGTGGAAGCGGTGATTCACGTGGGCAAGCACGGCAACCTTGAGTGGCTGCCGGGCAAAAGCAGCGCCTTGAGCGCCGACTGCTGGCCGGATATCGCGCTGGGCCCGGTGCCGCATTTCTACCCGTTTATCGTCAACGACCCGGGCGAGGGCGCTCAGGCCAAGCGGCGCAGCCAGGCGGTGATTATCGACCACCTGATGCCGCCGCTGGCCCGCGCTGAGCTGTATGGCGATATGGCCCGGCTGGAAGCGCTTACCGACGAATATTACCAGGCGCTGGATATGGATCCCCGGCGCGAGGCGTTAATCCGCGAGCAGATTTTGGCGCACCTGCGCGAGACCGGCATCGACCAGGAACTGACCAAAGCGGTCGACAGCCAGGATGAAGCGCTGATCCTGAACGAGCTGGATACCTTCTTATGCGACATCAAGGAATCGCAGATTCGTCACGGTTTGCACATTCTCGGCACGCTGCCGCCCCAGGATAAAGTGGTCGGTACTTTGGTCGCCCTGCTGCGCTTGCCCAGGGGGGAAAGCATTGCCCAGCGCGGCCTGCTGCATAACCTGGCCGATGACCTGGCCCTGCAGGGCGAAAGCCAGACGCCCTTTGACCCGCTGAAGGCCGACGCCGAGCCCTGGATGGGGCCTCGGCCGAGCGTGCTGCGCGAGCTGGATAGTGCCGCCTGGCGCAGCGGCAACGACACCCGCGAGCGGCTGGAAGCGCTGGCCCACCAACTGGTCGAGGATTACGTGATCGCGCCGGGCAGCCTGGAGACGTTGGCCGCCAATTATCCCGCCACCGCCGAGCAGCTGCGCTACGCCCGGGATCAGCTGTGGATGGCGCTTCAGCAGAGCGCTAAGCTTGAAATCAGCTCGCTGCTTGACGGGCTTAGCGGCCTGTTTGTGCCGCCGGGGCCCAGCGGCGCGCCCAGCCGTGGGCGGCTGGATACGCTGCCCACCGGGCGCAACTTCTTCAGCGTGGACAACCGCTCGATTCCATCGCCCGCTGCCTGGACGCTGGGCGAAAAATCCGCCCAGGCGTTCGTCGAGCGCTACCTGCAGGACAACGGCGACTACCCCCGCCGCCTGGGGCTTTCCATCTGGGGCACCGCCACCATGCGCACCGGCGGCGATGACATTGCCCAGGCCTTTGCGCTGATGGGCGTGCGCCCCATCTGGTCGCTGGGCTCCCAGCGGGTGATCGATATCGAGGTGATTCCCTCGATGCTGCTCAATCGCCCGCGGGTGGATGTCACGCTGCGGGTCTCCGGCTTCTTCCGCGATGCGTTTCCCAACGTGATCCGGCTGTTCGATGCGGCGGTACAGGCGGTGGCGAGCTACGCCGAACCGGGCAACAGCAATACCATCCGCGATGCGGTAATGGCCCGCCAGCAGGTGCTGGAAAGCCAGGGGCTGAGCCCCGAGATGGCCGCCCAGCAGGCGGGCTATCGGATCTTTGGCAGCAAGCCGGGGGAGTACGGTACCGGCCTGAACCGGCTGATCGACAACGGCGCCTGGGAAAATGCCGATGACCTGGCACAGGCCTACCTGGACAACGGCGCCTACGCCTACGGGCAGTCTGCCGAGTCCGGCACCGCCGCCCCGGATGCCTTCGAGCAGCAGCTGAAAGGCCTGGAAGCGGTGATGCAGAATCAGGATAACCGTGAGCACGATATCCTCGACTCCAACAGCTACTACGCCTTCCAGGGCGGCATGGCCAATGCTAGCCGGTCGCTGAGCGGGCAAACCCCGGCGATCTACCACGCCGACCACGCCAACCCGGCCCAGCCCAAGATTCGCACGCTGAAAGAGGAGCTTGCCAAGGTGATTCGCTCGCGGGTGCTCAACCCCAAGTGGATCAACGCCATGCGCGAGCACGGCTATAAAGGCGGCTTCGAGATGGCTGCCACGGTCGACTATCTATTCGCCTACGATGCCACCACCGACCTGGTCGCCGACTACCAGTACGCCCAGGTCACCGACGCCCTGGTGCTGGACGACGCTAACCAACAGTTCCTGCGCGAGCATAACCCCTCGGCGCTGGAAGAAATGGCCGAACGCCTGCTCGAAGCCGCCCAGCGCGGCATGTGGCAGTCGCCCGGTGAGCAGGGCGAGGCGCTGAAAGACCTGCTGCTGGAAATGGACGAGGCCAAGGAGGTCGCGGCGGATGTCGGCTGAGCCTCGCATCAAAGGCTGGTGCCCCGGTGCCTGGCAACCGATGGCAACCGGCGATGGCTTACTGGTGCGCGTGCGCCCACGGCTGGGCCAGCTCGAACGTGGCCAGGTGCTTACGCTGTGCGATGCGGCGGAGGCCTACGGCAGCGGCTTGATCGAACTGACCAGCCGCGCCAATCTGCAGTTGCGCGGCGTCACCGAGGCGAGTTGGCCTGCGCTGATGGAGACTCTGGTCGCCCGCGACTTGATCGATGCCGACCCGGAAGCGGAGCGTCGCCCGCAAATTCTATTGGCTCCCGGCTGGCAAGCGGGAGACGATACCCATAAAATCGCCAGCGCGCTTAACGACCTCTGGCACGAATTGCCGGTGGTGCCCGCCAAGGTCGGGATCGCCATTGATGCAGGCAAGGCGCCTGTACTGGGCGATGCCTCGGCGGACTTTCGTGTCGAGCGCGCCGAGTCGGGCGGCCTGCTGGTGCGCGCCGACGGTTATTCGTCAGGCACCGCTGTTCACTCGATTGACGCCGCCGTGGCGCAGCTTATCCGCCTGCTGGCGTGGTTTGTCGAAAGTGGCGGGTGGGACAGCAAGCGCATGCGGCGCCATCATGTGCCGCTGCCTGACTGGGCCCCGTCCAACGCACGGCCCGCGGAAACGGGCAGCCAGTTGCCCCTTGGCAAGCACGCCCACGGCGCGGTGTATGGCCTGCCGTTTGGGCGGGTGCCCGCTAGGGTGCTATGCGCTGCGGTGACACCTGCTGACGTCACCGCCCTGCAGGTGACGCCCTGGCGGCGCATCTTGGTCGCAGGCGCCAGCGCCGAGGCCATCGACGGGTTGATCAGTGACGAACAGGACGCCCGCCTGCGCATTGATGCCTGCCCCGGCGCGCCCTATTGCGAGCAGGCAAGCGTCGCCACCCAGCCGCTTGCCGAGCGCCTGCGTGGGGTTGCCCAGGGTGCAGTGCATGTATCCGGCTGCGCTAAGGGCTGTGCGCGCCGCGCATCGGCTGACGTTTGCCTGGTCGGCGAGGCTGGCCGGTTTAATCTGATTGTTAATGGTGGTGCCGATAGAACGCCGTTTAAAACAGGCCTCACCGAGAGTGAGGCGTTGGATTTAGTAAGAAAGCTCAGAGTAAGCAGTTAGGTTTATCGAAGTTAAAATTTTGGCTTACATACTCGGTAGCTGAGTGACAGGGCAGGTTGTAGCGAGGGTCTTTTTCCATGGCTGGAAAATGTTCCAGACATTTCCGGCATTTCCGCCATCCATGGCGGTCAGATGGAAAAAGTAGCGCCCAAGGATGGGTTCACAGCGCCCTCGCGGAAACCTGCACTGGCACGGTTGCCTGGCAGACGACCAACTGCGAATTAGTTAATTTGGAGAATTTGGGTGCCTCATAAGTACGAAACAAGCGGCCCGGCGATTTACCGCGAGTCATTTGCCATTATCCGCAGCGAGGCTGAGCTTGCCCGCTTTTCAGCCGAGGAAGAAGCGGTTGCGGTACGCATGATTCATGCCGCCGGTCTGGTGGAGTTGGCTGCGTATATTCACTTTCAAAACGATGTGGTCAATAAAGCCCGCGCCGCACTGGAGCAGGGTGCCCCGATTCTTTGCGATGCACGGATGGTCTCCGAAGGCATTACCCGTAAGCGGCTGCCTGCGGATAACCAAGTCATCTGCACGCTGAATGACGAGCGCACGCCCGCACTGGCCAAAGAGATGGCCAACACCCGCTCGGCGGCGGCGCTGGAGCTCTGGCGGCCGCACCTGGAAGGCGCGGTGGTGGCGATTGGCAACGCGCCCACGGCGCTGTTTCATCTGCTCAATATGCTCGAAGACCCCGACTGCCCCCGGCCCGCGGCGATTATCGGCTGCCCGGTGGGCTTTGTCGGTGCGGCGGAGTCCAAGCAGGCGCTTTTGGAAAGCCAGGTCAGCCCCTGCTGCACGGTGCAGGGGCGCCTGGGCGGCAGCGCCGTGACCGTCGCCGCCCTCAATGCCATCGCGGACCGCACAGAATGACCCAGGGAACCATCTACGGGGTCGGCCTTGGCCCGGGAAGCCAGGACTTGATGAGCGTGCGCGCCGATCGGCTGATCCGCGGTGCTTCGCATGTCGCCTACTTTCGCAAGAAGGGGCGTACCGGGCACGCGCGCGGCATCGTCGAGGGCATGCTGGCACCCGAGGTCACCGAGCTTGCCATGGAATACCCGGTGACCACGGAAATCCCCTTCGATGACCCAAGATACAACGAATTGCTGGCCAACTTTTATGAGCGCAGCGTGGCGCTGTTGATCGAACTGGCCGAGGCGGGGCGCGATGTGGTGGTGCTCTGTGAAGGCGACCCGTTCTTCTACGGTTCCTTCATGCATCTTTATACCCGGCTGCTGGACCGCGTGCCGGTCTCCGTGGTGCCGGGGATCACCGGGATGTCGGCGGCCTGGACCGCCACCGGCCAGCCGATCACCTGGGGCGACGATATCCTCACGGTGGTGATGGCGACGCTGCCGGAGGCAACGCTTGCGGCGCGCATCGCCGAGACCGATGCCCTGGTGGTGATGAAAATCGGCCGCAACCTGGACAAACTGCGCCGGGCGCTGGCCCACGCCGGGCGTGAGGACGACGCCTGGCTGATCGAATACGCCGCCATGCGCCAGGAACGGGTCCAGCCCTTCAATGACGTGGGCGAGAGCGTGCCCTACTTTTCTATTGTGCTGATTCACGGCCACGGGAGACGCCCATGAACGGCTGGCTGAAAATCGTTGGCTTGGGGCCGGGCAGCGAGCAGCTGATGACCCCCGAGGCCTCGGCGGTGCTCGCCGAGGCCACCGATGTGGTGGGCTACGTGCCCTACGTGGAACGGGTCGCGCCCAGAGCCGGGCTTATTCGCCACGGCTCGGACAACCGGGAAGAAATCCAGCGGGCCGAGCAGGCGCTGACGATGGCCGCCGACGGCTGCCGCGTGGCGGTGGTATCCTCCGGCGACCCGGGCGTGTTTGCTATGGCCTCGGCGGTGTTTGAAGCCTTGGAAGCAGGCGATGCCCATTGGCGCTCGCTGGACGTTCAGGTGCTGCCGGGGATTTCCGCCATGCTGGCCGCTAGTGCCAGCGTCGGCGCGCCGCTAGGGCACGACTTCTGCTGCATTAATCTATCCGACAACCTCAAGCCCTGGGCGCTGATCGAAAAGCGCCTGCGCCTGGCCGCCGAGGCCGACTTCGCCATGGCGTTCTACAACCCGCGCTCCAGGGCGCGGCCGGAAGGCTTTGCGCGTACCTTGGATGTTTTGCGTGAAGTCTGCGTTCCGGACCGGCTGATCATTTTCGCGCGGGCCGTCTCGACTCCGGATGAGTCGATTCGCGTGACCACCCTGGGTGAGGCGACGCCGGAGATGGCGGATATGCGCACCCTGGTCATCGTGGGTTCCAGCCAGACGCGGCTCATTGAAAGAAGCGGCCCTGAACAGAGCGAACCGTGGGTTTATACCCCCCGTTCGGTGGGCGCAATCAGCCAGGCCAGCACGTCATCCAAGGCGTGACACTCCCGGCGTGAGGGAAGCGTGGGCCGCTCGATCATCACCACCGGCAGGCCGAGCGTGCGGGCGGCGGTGAGTTTGGACACCGCGCCGTCGCCGCCGGCGTTTTTGCACACCAGGCGCTCAACGGCGTGGTCTTTGAGCAAGGCCAGATCGCCCGCCGTGGTAAACGGGCCGCGTGCGACGGTGATCGTCTGGTGGGGCAGCGGTATCGGCTGCTCGGGGTGATCGACCAGCCGCAATACATAGTGATGCTGCGGCATGGCGGCAAAGGCCTCCAGGTGCTGACGCCCGATGGCCAGCATGATGCGCTGGGGCGGGCCGTCCAACTGGTTCACTGCCTCGTCGATGCTGGTAGCACTCGTCCAGTGATCGCCGGGTTGGGGTTGCCAGGCCGGGCGGGTGAACGCCATCAGCGGGACGTTACACTGTTCGGCTGCGGCCAGCGCGTGGCGGCTCATCTGCTCGGCGAAGGGGTGGGTCGCGTCAATCAGGTGGGTAATGCCCGCTTGCTGAAGGTACGCGACTAGGCCAGCCACGCCGCCAAAACCGCCAATACGCGTCGGCAAGGGTTGCGGCTTGGGGGTGCTAACACGCCCCGCATAACTATAGATGGCCGGGATCGAACGCTCGGCCAGCAGGCTGGCCAGGGCGCTGGCCTCTGAGGTTCCGCCAAGAATCAGGATGTTCATAGTGGTTAACGGTAACGAGGTTCCCTGGCTGACGATAATAGGCTGGGGGGAGAGTGGCACACAGGGTCTCACGGCGGCAAGCCGGGAGGCGCTTGCGCGTGCCGAGGTGGTGTTTGGCGCGCGCCGACACCTGCGCCTGCTCGAACCCCTGAGTGCTGATCCGACAACTGAATTTCGTGAATGGCTGGTGCCGTTTGCCGACGGCATCCCCCAACTGCTCGCCGAGCGCGGCCGCCGCGTGGTGATGCTGGCCTCCGGCGATCCCTTCTGGTTTGGCGCGGGCACCTCCCTCGTCGGCCACCTTGAGCCGCAGGAATGGCAGGCGCTGCCGTCGCCCTCCACGTTCAGCCTGGCGGCTTCCCGCCTGGGCTGGCCGATTCAGGATTGCACCTGCCTGGGCCTGCACGCCAAGCCGTTAACCCGCGTACGGCCCTATCTGCATCCCGGCAGGCGCGTGCTGGTGCTGGTGCGCGACGGCGACGCGGTAGCGGAGCTTGCCCGGTGGGTCTGCCAATTCGGCTTTGCGGATTCAATACTAACGGTGCTGGAAGCCCTGGGTGGCGAGCACGAACGGGTGCGTGCCTTTCCGACATCGGCGACGCTTCCCGATGACATCGCGCATCCGGTGGCGGTAGCGCTTGAGGTCGCAGGCGAGGGGCCCGCATTGCCGCTGACGCCCGGGCTTGCCGATGACTTTTTTGAGCACGATGGCCAGATCACCAAACAATCCATTCGCGCCATGACCCTGGCCGCGCTGGGCCCCAAGCCCGGCGAACGGCTGTGGGATATCGGCACCGGCTCGGGCTCCATTGCCATCGAGTGGCTGCTGGCCCACCCCGACAATCAGGCAGTAGGCTTTGAGCAGAACGCCAGCCGCGCCGCTCGCGCCGCCCATAACGCCCGGCAGTTGGGCGTCGACTGGCTTGAGGTAAAAGAGGGCAGCGCGATTGAGCGCTTAAACGAAGCACCGCCGCCTGACGCGGTGTTTATCGGCGGTGGGCTATCCCAGGCGCTGTTGGAATCGTTATGGCAAATTCTGCCGAGCGGCGTGCGTATCGTCGCCAATGCGGTGACGCTGGAGTCCGAGGCGCTGCTGGCCCACTGGCACCAGCAGGCAGGCGGAGAACTGCTGCGCCTGGAGCTTGCCAGCGCCGCGCCCTTGGGCACCCGCCGCGGCTGGAAAGCCAGCTACCCCATTGTGCAGTGGCGGGGCGTTCGATGAACGGGCAGGCGCTAAAAGTCGTGGGCTTTGGTTTTCGTCGCGGTGCGTCGCTTGCCTCGCTGGCGGGGTTGCTCGATACGCTGACCCAGCGCTTTGGGGCCATCGACGCCCTGGCGGTCACGCTGTCAATGTACCCGCTGGTGCAAAGCCTCGGTCAGGCGCGCTGCCTGAATGTCATCCTGGTCGCCGATGCGCTCCTTCCAAGCGTCACTACTCTCACGCAATCCGCGCAAAGCCTGCAGGCGCGGGGCACGGGCAGCGTGGCCGAAGCGGTGGCGTTATTGGCCGCCGGGCCTGGTGCGCAGCTGCTCGGCCCACGGCATATTTCCGCTGACCGGCAGGCAACGGCGGCCATCGCCATAGGAAGATCATTATGACCGTTCATTTCATCGGCGCCGGGCCGGGCGCCCCGGACCTGATCACGCTGCGCGGCCGCGACCTGATTGCCGCGAGCCCGGTGTGCCTCTACGCAGGCTCGCTGGTGCCGCAAGAACTGCTAGAGCACTGCCCGCCAGGGGCGCGTATCGTCAACACCGCGCCGCTCTCACTGGACGAGATCATTGAGGAAATCCAGGCCGCCCACGCGGCTGATCAGGATGTCGTGCGGCTGCACTCGGGGGATCTTTCGGTATGGTCGGCGGTGGGCGAGCAGACCCGCCGCCTGCGCGCGCTGGAGATTCCCTATACCATTACCCCCGGCGTACCCGCCTTTGCCGCCGCTGCGGCCAGTTTGGGCCAGGAGCTGACCCTGCCGGGCGTGGCGCAATCGGTAGTGCTGACGCGAACTCCCGGGCGCGCGAGCGCCATGCCGGACAACGAAACCCTGGCCAACTTTGCCCAAACCGGTGCGACGCTGGCGATTCACCTGTCAGTTCATAACCTCGCAAGTGTGGTGGCGTCGCTGGTTCCTTATTACGGCAGTGACTGCCCCGTGGCCATTGTGTGGCGTGCCAGCTGGCCCGATGAAAAAATCATCAGAGGGCACCTATCTACCATTGAGGCGTTGGCCGCCAACACGCTGCAGCGCACGGCGTTGATTCTGGTCGGGCCGGTGCTCGAGAGCCAGGACTTCCAGGAAAGCGCGCTGTACGCCGTGGGCTACGACCGCCGTTTTCGGCCACAGTCCGCGGACTCGCCGTTTGCCAACCTGCCAGACGAGGAGGGCCGCGACGGATGACGACGCTTTCGCTGATCGGCATCGGCACGGGCAACCCTGACCACGTCACGCTCGCCGCCGTGCGCGCCCTCAATGACGCCGACCTGATCCTGCTGCCGCGCAAAGGCGAAGCCAAAAGCGACCTGGTCGACCTGCGCCGCCTGCTCTGCCAAACCCTGCTGCGCGAGCCCGAACAGGCCCAAATCGTCGAGTTCGACCTGCCCAAGCGAGGCGAGCGGGGCGATTACCTGGGCGCCGTCGATGAATGGCACCACGCCATCGCTGAGGTGTGGGCATCATTGATGGCACACCACCTGCCCGAAGGCGGGCGGGTCGGCATGCTCATCTGGGGCGATCCCTCGCTATACGACAGCAGCCTGCGCATCGCCAAACGCCTGGACGCCGCCGGGGGACAGGTCGACGTCGAGGTGGTGCCGGGCATCACCAGCCTACAGGTGCTCACCGCCGAACACCGCATACCGCTGAATGCGCTCGCCGAGCCCATCCAGATCACCACCGGCCGCCGCCTGCGCGAACGCGGCTGGCCCAGCGACGCCGCCACCGTCGCCGTCATGCTCGACAGCGGCGGGGCCTTTACCGCGTTGCCCGCCGACGATACCTACATCTGGTGGGGCGCCTACCTTGGCATGGAAAAACAATGCCTGATCAAAGGCTGGCTGAGCGAGGTCAGCGACGACATCATCCAACGCCGCGCCAGCCTGCGAGAACAGCACGGCTGGATTATGGATATCTATCTACTGGCCAAGCAGTCGCTGATATGACGCCGTATCAATATGGAATGTTTTTCCATAAAATAGCTGTATCGACTAAATGACTGCGTTATCAGGAGTGACCATGAGCTTTTACGTATATCTATCAGGCGAGATCCACACCGACTGGCGCGACGAAATCCAACGCGGCGCCGACGCGGCAGGCCTGGATATCGTCTTCACCGCCCCGGTAACCGACCACGACGCCTCGGACGCCGCCGGTGACCACCTAGGCAAACCCGAAAATGGCTTCTGGCGCGACCACCAGTCCTCCAAGGTCAACGCCATCCGCACCCGCACCATGATCGAACAGGCCGACCTGGTCGTCGTACGCTTCGGCGACAAATACAAACAGTGGAACGCCGCCTTCGACGCAGGCTACTGCGCCGCCCTCGCCAAGCCCTACATCACCCTGCACAGCCAAGACATCGTCCACCCGCTAAAAGAAGTCGACGCAGGTGCCCAAGCCTGGTGCACCACCACCGAACAAGTGGTTGAAACCCTCAGCTACGTCCTAAAAGCCTAATACGCCCACCCAGCGAAGGGACGGTGCACTGTAAGGGCCATCGTGCCACCAAACCCGCAATACGGGGTCTGTAGGAGCCCAATTCATTGGGCGATCAGCGTGTAATCAGCCACCAAAAATGATCGCCCGACGAAGTCGGGCTCTTACAGAAGCCCATTGCAATGGGGTTGCAACGGGCCATCCATTGCCATTCTAGAAATCATCACGTCATCAGTGCCTGCGTTGAGGGGTTGTAGGAGCCCAATTCATTGGGCGATCATCATTAAATAAGCCAACGAAAACAGTTGCTTGTAAAAATTTTCCTTCTTCCAAATTGCACCCTATCAACATAGTCCCGCCAAAACTTTACCTTCCCGAAGCGTGACCTAAGCCAAAATTATGAATAGAGTATGAATGATCTGAGCATAACGAGCGTGCCCTCGAATTTTGGGCATACTGCCAGACAGTCAGGCTGCTAGCATATAAATCAGTGGGTTATGGCAAATAAATTGTCGAGATAATATCAATAAACGCGCAGGCACGTTTATCAGTGTTATGTATCAGACTATATGATCGTTGTTATATAATCTTAGCCTCATTGACAGCATGTTGGGCTTCTTTCCTACAGGGCAAAAGATTAGAGTCCTTACTTACTCTAGCGATTTTTAGGATTGAAATTTAAAATGGCCAAAAAAATCATACTAATTCATGGGTTGGGTGGAACTGCGAATAACACTTGGGGACAATTTCCTGATTTTTTAAGCCAAGACAAAGATCTTGGATATGATGTTATTTCTTGCGGATATGAATCGCCTGGCCTATGGAAAATATGGAGACGAGCTCCAAGTGTTTTAAATATCGCAAATGGAGTACTTACAGATATCAAAGCACGCTGCGATATAGCAAATGACGACATTATATTGGCCGGTCACAGCTTGGGAGGCGTTGTTTTAAAGAAAGTTCTACTCCTGCTGGAAAATAAAAATATCGACCACAAGATCGTAAAAGTTTGTTTTTTTGATGTTCCGCATGATGGTTCCGGTTACGCAAATGCAGGGAAGTATTTAGCTTTTAGAAATCGCCATTTGAAGAGTTTAACACGAGACTCGAGTGAGTTAGATGATTTAAATGATCAATGGGTGAACAGTGAGCTAAATAGAAAACTAGAAATATTGAGCATCATTTCGGCAAATGATGATATTGTTTCCTCTTCCAGCTCTAAAAGTATTTTTCGAGAGCATGCGATAGAAACAATTAATGACGTTAATCATCGAACAATTGTAAAGCCTGAGAGCATAGAGTCTTCCTCATATATTGTATTCAAACGTTTCATCTTAGAAAAAAGAAAAGTTGCTAGATACAAAAATTCCGCTTCTCGTGATCTTGAGGATTGGAAGAGTGTAGAGAGAAACCATAGTTACCACTATGCAAGCGATGAAAAGCGGACAAGTGATCTGGAAGCGCTAGTTTCTGCATTGGAGTTAGAGCGGGCTGTAGTAAGACTGACAGGAGCATCTGGATTAGGTAAAACACGCTTATTATTAAAGGCTATTGATGCATCGCCTTTTATTGATGAACAACATGTGCTTGTCTTTGATGCGCCAGGATACGATACAGTCATCAAAGACAGTGTTAGAGCAATGGTTGAAGATTGTATTCATGGTTTGGTAGTAATAGAGAGTTGCAATATTAGCTTACACAATCACTTGGCTAAGGAAGTCAATAAAACTGAGTGCAACCTTAAAGTGGTTACTATTGGTTACTCAGACGAGCAAGTGGATGAGTCTATTCATATTAAGCTCTCTCCTTTGTCAGATGAGGCGATAAAGCAACTTTTGTCACCTATTTTGATTGGTATGGATTCTAGTGATGTTGAGCGTGTAGCTCGATTTGCTCAGGGTTACCCTCTAATGGCAACTCTTATCGCGGAGCAATACCAAAAAGAGGGGCGGTTGCTTGGTTCGATTGAAAGTAGCTCCGTTGTAAGGAAGTTGATTGATGGTGACGGTGGTATTAAGGCTGACGAAAAAGAAGTACTATCTGCTTGCTCATTATTTGATGTCTTCGGCACTGCTGAGGGGGCAGCCGGTGAAGAGGCCAAGTTTATCGCAGAAAACGTTGCAGGGGCTGATCTAAAGGTCTTTGATCGCGTGCTTAGAATATTTACCGGCCGTCAGATCATAAATCGTGCGGGGAGATACGCTAGGCTGGTTCCTAAACCACTTGCTTTGACGTTAGCTTCTGAGTGGTGGGAGGAGGCATCCTATGATCGCCAACAGCAAATAATTGATAGCATGCCTGATTCTCTTATGCAGAGCTTTTGCACTCAGGCGTCATACCTTGATAGCCAACCAAGCGTTCAACGATTTTCAGACCGATTATTTGGAGGAGCTGGCCCTTTTGTCCAAGCGGAAGCGTTACTTACAGAGAAGGGTTCGAAACTCTTCCGCGCATTTGTTGAAGTGAACCCTGAGTCGACTAGCAATGCCCTTTACCATATTTTATCTACATGCAGTCACGGGGAGCTTAATGCTATAGATGGAGACACTCGAAGAAACTTAGTTTGGGGGTTAGAGAAACTGTGCTTTCATGCTGATGTGTTTGATAAGTCGGCTTGGTGCATGTTGTTACTTGCGTCAGCTGAAAACGAAAGCTGGAGCAATAATGCAACAGGTATGTTTGCTCAACTGTTTAGAGTAAATCTTTCGGGAACACAAACGAAACCAAAAATTCGCTTCGATTTGTTAAAGCGCGCCATTGATGTCAATCAGCTCAATATTGACATGATTGTAATTGAAGCTCTAAATCAAGCAATTAATACTTATGGTGGTGCACGAACTGTTGGTGCTGAGTATCAGGGGACTAAAGCTCCTCTAGAGGAATGGCGGCCGGAACAGTGGCATGAGGTTTTCGAATTCTGGCAACAGGCTATCGATCTGATGCTAGTCCTACTAGAGCGGGGTGATGCTCAAAAAGAAAAGGTTCTTTCGGATATAGGTTATTCCATTAGAGGTTTTGTAGCTTATAGCCGAATAAATATGTTAGACGCGGCGATTAAGAAAGTTGTGTCCACCAATGGTCGCTTTTGGCCGGCGGCTTTAAGCAGCATCAAAGACGCATTGGAGTATGATTCCAAAGGAATGAGTCAAGAAAAATTTGATGCGCTGCATAGTTGGTTAGATATCTTAAGTCCTGACCATGCTGAATTGCCCGAAAAGCTGAAAATACTCATAACTAATCCCCCTTGGGAACATCATAAAGATGAAAATGGACATTATATCGATGTGGCAGCTGAAAATGCAAAAGCACTGGCCACAGAACTATCCCGTAATGTTGGTGATCTAATTCCACATCTCGGATCTTTATTGCAGGGAGATCAAAAGCAGTCTTATGTCTTTGGTTACCAGTTGTCTAGAGAAACTTCTGAAATTCATACATTAATTGAAACATCTTTAGATTGTTTGAAAGATATAGAACACCCTGATTACCGACTAATTCTTGGTTTATATCGTGGCCTGTTCGAGAAGTTCCCCGAACTTTGGCAAAATAAAATAGATCTATTGCTTTCTGATGAAAAACTTGTTCGTCTTTATCCTGAGTTTATACGTACTGGAAATATTCAAAAGAAGCATTTAGATAAACTTCTGGAACTCATTCAGCGTGGTGAGTTGTCGCCAAACAGCGCAAATTCGCTGAGCTATGGCAGTGTTACCGCTGAGATTGAGCCTGACGTGATAGCCGAGTTTTGCCTTCATCTGGCCGAGTTGGGTGCCCAAGCAAGTTGGTCAGCACTCAATGTGATATATATGTATTGCTTTGGTAATAAAGGCAGTATCGAAATACTACAAGATCAACTTAAGCTGCTAGTGATTGCCGTTCCTCTAAATAAAGACCAGCAGGATACTTTTATAGATGTACACCATTGGCATGATATGGCTGAAAAGCTATTAAAAGTGCCAGATAAAGACTTTGCGGCTGCACTAACCAAACAGTTAATTGCCGCCTGCAAGTACGGCTTCAACCATGGAGATATCTGGTCTCATATTAAACCTTTAATGCTAGATCTAATGAATAATTACGGTGAAACGCTATGGCCAATATTTGGTAACGCTATTGTTCAAGCAGAAGGAATTGAACGTTATTGGTTGCAACAACTTTTAGACCGCGAGAAAAGTTTATCAGTTAATATGCCAAGCGTGTTTTCAGTTGTTCCAGTTGAGAGCGTCATTAAATGGTGTTCTGAGCTGCCAGACCTTGGGCCTGTTTTTGTTGCTCGTTGCTTGAACGTGTTTGAAACAGTTGATGAGCAGCAACAACCTTCGGTATTGTTTATCGCCTTGCTTGAGAACTTTGGAGATGATCCACGGGTAGCCAATGAACTGAGCGCTAATATGGGAACCCGCGGGTGGTCTGGGTCTCTTGTGCCTTACCTAGAGTCAGACAAATTGGCACTAAGCCCCCTGATAAACCATGAAAATGCTAATGTAAGACTCTGGGTTAAAGACCATATCAATTATATAGAGCGGCAGATAAGTGAAGAATCGAAGCGAGATGAAGAGCATGGTTTTGGACTTTATTAGTGGGTGAATGTCCATCTGTTGTATAACAAGTTGCTGCACATTGACAAATTGCTCGCTGGGCTCCTAATTTCCCAGTGAGCAAGGCATTGAGGTTGTAGAAGGATCCCTTTGGTGGCTGGGTTTTGGTAGGGTTGGAAAAACAGATAAGGAGCGGCCAGCATGTAGCACTTCAAGCCCTATAACCAAGATCAGGCTGCCACGGTGGTGATCAACTACTAAGATCAGTTCCAACCCGGTGCGTTTGAGCACAAGTTAGACTTATCCGTTTTCCGCGCCAAGTGCCGCAATGATGTTCCCAGTCGGCTGGCTATGATTCAATTATTCTTTTAATTCAAGTTTTCAAGGCGCTATCGATATTATGATGAGAAAAACACTAGGTTTGAAGGTGAAAAGACAGGCAGACGCCAAGCCCGCCGACGAAGCTGAAGATCAATTCCCTAATGATCCCGAAAAACGTTTTTTAAATGGCGTCGCTATTCATCCTTCCCCACGTATTGTTTTAGCGCCTGGCTCTCAACAGCGTACGGTGCGAGCGATGGATTTGATTACGCCCATAGGGATGGGGCAACGTGGGTTGATTGTGGCGCCGCCAGGCTCTGGCAAAACGACGATGTTAAAACATATCTGTCAGGCCGTGGCCGAGGCTCATCCTGACATAAAGCTGTATGCCTTGCTGATTGATGAGCGTCCTGAAGAAGTAACCGATTTTAAGCGCAGTGTGTCGGCAGAGGTACATGCCTCGTCGTCAGACGAAACCTACACACACCATGTGCGTATGGCCGATAAGCTGCTTGAGACGGCGCGTAAGCAAGCAGGCGAGGGGCATGATGTGATGATCGTGATCGATTCGCTTACCAGGCTCTCGCGCGTTCATAATGCCGAGCAGCGGGGCAACGGTCGCACCATGTCAGGTGGGCTGGATTCCCGCGCGATGGAAATACCACGAAAACTGTTTGGCGCCGCGAGAAAGATCGAAAACGGTGGATCGCTGACCATTCTGGCCACCGTGCTGGTGGATACGGGAAGCCGTATGGATCAGGTGATCTTCGAGGAGTTCAAGGGCACGGGCAATATGGAGCTGGTGTTATCCCGCGACGTGGCCAATCAACGGATCTTCCCTGCAATAGATATTGCCAAAAGCAGCACACGTCGAGAAGAGCTTTTGATTGATGAAGGAGATATTGAAAAGGTAAGGACATTGCGTAGAGCGTTGACAACCCTTAAGCCAGTAGAAGGCGCGCAGAAGTTACTTGGGTTATTAGAGAAGTATCCCACTAATGCCGAGCTATTGGATGCGTTTTTACCCGCCTCGTGACATGTCTATAATCAACAAGCCCACCTCTTAAAAAGGTGGGCTTGTTTGGTAAGTATTAACGGTTACGTTGTTTGCTATAGTTCAAGTGTGACGCGGGTACTGTTTTTTTAACCGGAAAGCCTGCAATTTCTTTGCGCTCAATCGTGTTTTTCAATCGCCTTTCAATAGCACAAAGGTTTTTAAAGTCACTGATGTCTACAAGCGAGATGGCTTCACCTGAGGCACCCGCACGGCCGGTTCGGCCAATGCGGTGGATGTACTCTTCGGGCTGGAAAGGTAAATCGTAATTCACCACACGGCTCAGCTCTCCAATATCCAAACCCCGTGCGGCCACCCCCGTGGCGACTAGGTACTTGAGCTCGCCCGTTTTGAACTGAGTTAACACCTGTTCGCGCATGGCCTGGCTTCTGCCGCCATGAATGGAATCCGCTGTAATACCGCGTTTTTCCAGTTGGGCAACCAGCTTGGCCGCACTGTGTTTTTTCTCGACAAAAATAAGCGCCTGATCCCACGCTTGCTCGTTGATCAAATGGCTCAATAACGCGGACTTGGTGTCTTTGTCTACCGTGATCAGCCACTGTTTGATCGTGGCGGCGGCGCGGACGTTGGGCGTAATGGCGATGTCAGCCGCCAGGTCGGTCATCTTGCTGTCTGAAAAAGCGTGGGCGATGGCGCGAACGTCATTGGTCATGGTGGCCGTGAACAACAGGTTTTGACGGTTTTCAGGCAGGCGAACGATGATTTTGTGGATATCATCGACAAAACCCATGTCGACCATTCTGTCCGCTTCGTCCAACACCATCACTTGCAGCTCATCAAAGTGCAGCGCTCGCTGATGCGCCAAATCGAGCAGTCTCCCCGGTGTCGCGACCAGAATATCCACGCCTTCGATTAAGCGCTCTTTTTGCGGCGCGGTATCCACGCCGCCATAAGCTGCCATCGAGGTTAAGGGCGTGTGCTTAGCGTATTGAGCCACACTGGCTTCGACTTGAACCGCTAGTTCGCGGGTTGGTACCAGGATCAGCGCACGAATGCGTTTGCCCCGCAAGGTTTCCGCGTTACTGAAGCGTTCCAGAAGCGGCAGCACAAAGGCAGCGGTTTTGCCTGTGCCGGTTTGTGCGGTGGCGATCAAGTCGTTACCTGAAAGAATGGCAGGAATCGCTTGTTCCTGGATGGGCGTTGGCGTTTTGTAACCGAGCTCGGTAATCGCTTGAACAAGAGGACTGGATAATCCTAGTTTTGCAAATGGCATAAGGCGCTCTGACAGACAGTCGTGAGGGGTGTCGAAAATAAAAAGTGGTGCAGTATAGCGCGAGAGCCGCCGTTCGTTTCTGGAATTATCCAATCAGCGCCGTAGTGTTGCGACCTCACCCCCTGATTGCGGCGTTAGAGGCCCATCTTTGGCTTCACACTTCTAACATGAAGCAGTACAAGGCCGACTTATGCGCATTAACCGGTCTATCGATCCATCCGAGCCCGCTGCTCTGCCTGATCCAGAAGGACTGGGCCGCATTGGCCTAACCTCGCTCGCATCTTGGTTCGAAATTCTTCGCGGCTAAGCAGCTTGGCCTTTCCTTTTTTGACCTTGGTCGCACGGCGAACAATTTCATCGTTCGAGGCTTCGGCTATAGGCCCAGATGGATGTCGAGTCAGAAAGATTGGTTGTGCTAGACACCGCTAGCGAACGTGCGAGTGTGAAGCACTTGGCTTAAAAACGCTTTAGCTAACGCTTCCTCGAATAATGCCGCGGGTCTTTTAACGTCCGTCTTGACGTACGTACCTAAAGGCGTACACTTCAATCGAAAGTTAGACACTCAAGAGGTGCGTCATGACCGGAATCACAGCCACTGAGGCGCGCAGCAACCTATACCGGCTGATTGATGAAACGGCCGAATCTCACCAGCCAATCGTCATCATGGGTAAGCGGAACAAAGCCGTCCTGGTATCCGAAGAAGATTGGTCAGCCATTCAGGAAACACTTTATCTGCTCTCAGTACCCGGTATGCGGGAGTCTATTCGCGAGGGGATGAATACCCCCGTGGACGAATGCGATGAGGAACTGGACTGGTGACATGGAAGCTGGTTTACACCAAACAAGCCCAGAAAGATGCAAAGAAACTGGCCTCCAGCGGCCTCAAGCCAAAAGCCCAGGAATTACTGGCACTGATTGCAGAGGATCCCTACCGTAAGCCGCCTCCGTTTGAGAAGCTCATTGGTGATCTTGCCGGTGCCTATTCACGCCGCATCAATATACAACATCGTCTGGTCTACCAAGTGCTTGAGGATGAGCGATTGGTGAAAGTGCTCAGGCTCTGGAGCCACTACGAATAAAACGTAAACAGCTGTTGTTGCCTTATCTGTCGATTTTTACTTGGACAGCGTTGCCAAACCCGCTGGAGAGCTTGCAAAAGCCATGGCACATTATGAACCCGTCATTCAAGATGAGATATCCGGCTGTGGCATCGCATCATGCGCGGTGCTAGCGGGTATTACCTATGCTCAGGCGAAAGAAACAGCAAACGCCTTGGGTATCTATGCCGAAGACACAGCGCTTTGGTCAGACACCGAGTATGTCCGTAAACTCTTACGTGCGTTCGATATAAAGGCTGCACCCACGGAGACGCCATTCGATACCTGGGAGAGCCTGCCGGACAAGGCGCTGTTGGCCATTAAATGGCGCATGGAACAGGGCAAGCCTTTCTGGCATTGGGTGGTGTTTGTCAGAAATGAGCGGGATGCAGTGGTGCTGGATTCCAAAAGAGCCTTGAAAACAAACACCCGCCGCGATTTTGGGCGCATCAAACCCAAGTGGTTCATCCGTATAGATTGAGGCTTGATGGTGATTATTCACGGTTGCTATTAATGGTTACGAGCTAGCGTTAGGTTGCTGTTCGGCTCTCGCTTTTTGCTCAGCCTGATCCAGAAGCACCGCACCGCTACCCGATTCGGCCAGTATGTCGTCTGGGTTATAGAGCGGGCAACGGGTCATGCTCAGGCAGCCACAGCCGATGCAGCCCGCCAGGTTATCGCGCAGCTTCTGCAGATAAGCAATCCGGCCATCAAGCATCTGCTGCCAGTTTTTTGAGAGCTGCTGCCAGTCCTCAACCGTCGGTGTGCGGTTGTTGGGCAGTGATTCAAAGGCTTGCTTAATCTCTTCCAGGCTTACGCCGACTTTCTGCGCGGCTTTGATCACCGAAATCCGCCTCAGCACTTCTGGTTCATAGCGGCGCTGATTGCCCGCATTGCGCCAGCTATGAATGAGCCCCTGCTGCTCGTAAAAGTGCAGGGTACTGACGTTAATCCCGCAACGCTTGGCGACCTTGCCGACACTCCAGACAGTTTCTGCCATCACTCACCCCTGAATATTTTTTACTATTTTTCAGCAAAAATCGCTTTACCTCAAGTTAAGTTGAGGTTCTATCCTTTCATTTCACTTAACGAAAGGAGACGCTTATGTACTTGGAACACGTTAATTTGGTGGTGGCTGATATGGATGCCATGCTGAAATTTTACCGCGCCGTCTTCCCGCACTGGCGGATACGCGATGAGGGTCATGGCGAGTGGTATGGCAAGCCACGCAAATGGATCCACTTTGGAGACGATGATCACTACCTGGCGCTAAGCGATCATGGGGAAGGGGAGAACCGTGATCTGAAAGGCCACAGCGTTGGGTTGGCCCACTTTGCTTATGTGACCGATAACCTCGATGCCGTTGTCACTCGATTAAATGAAGCGGGTTATGCCGTTGCCAAACCCGGCGCCCCAGAGCCGTTTCGTAAAAATGTCTATTTTGTCGATCCGGCTGGGTTTGAAGTGGAATTCGTCGAGTATCTGAGCGATATACCAGCTGAACGAAATTTAAACCAAGATGCCCAGTAATAAGCAGGCCAGCACCTCCGCAGGTGCTGGCCCATGATAGGTTTAGATCTTAAGCGCCATACAATACCCTCTGAATAATCTGCTAAAATTCTGGAGCTTCCGGTGTGGTGGAAGCAAAAAAGGCTATGAGCAAGTGACGAGAGGCCTTAATCCAGGGGAAGGGTCAGATCTACCCTGACGAGGGCAAGACATTCCAGCCTTATTTTTATGCAGCTAACTGCCTTGGAGGTACCAACCTATCCCAGGGGTCGCCAGTTTTTTCAGTAACGTCTTTGGCGCAGTTGACCATCAGTAGGAACATCTAGATGATTCGCAAATACCGAGAGTCAGATATTGATCAAGTGTTGGATATCTGGCTTTCAGCATCGATTAAAGCTCACGCCTTTGTTGGACCAGCGTTTTGGAAGTCAAAAGTTAGCGAAATGCGCGATGTCTACATCCCTGCGTCGGAGACTTATGTATATGAATCTGACGGGCAAGTCGCTGGATTTTATAGCCTCTATGGAAATACGTTAGCTGCGATTTTTGTGTCTCCAAGTTTACAGGGGACGGGGATAGGCTCTGAGTTGATGGATGATGCCAAGAGCAGAAGGGAGTGTTTGCAGCTCAGTGTCTACAGCCAGAACGCTCCCGGTATCAATTTTTATAAGCAGCATGGCTTTATTTCACTGGGTGAGCAGATTGATGAACAAACTGGCCACCCTGAGTTCATCATGGAGCATTACTGCTAACAACGCATAGAGAACAAGCGGTTGATTGTGAGCAGATTTGCACTGTGTACCCATGGAGCGCTTGGTGAAAAGTGAATGTCGCTGCGGAGACGGCTAAAGACTACCACTCAAGAAAAACATACCAACACCTCCTCACACAAACCGTGAAATGAGCACCCGTCGAGCCTTTCCCAAGAGGGTACAATGTCATCTGTTACGGTGGGGTGGCTGCTTTACAAATATGGATTTTCAGTAGGTTTGTTTACTTGTCACTATTATTAAATAGATAAAAGGTAGCCACTCATGATTAACACCAAAATATACAAGGCCGTCTATGAACTGGCGGAAAAGCTGATGAAGGCCGCCGCTAAGGACGATAGAGAAACATTTGAGGCGCTGTATGCCGAGCTGCGGGCGATTTGCACTGAGAACGAAAACACTGATAAAGACCACCCGGAACAATGGGAGACGCTGGCTGATTTTACCGAAGAGCTGGAAGACGCGCTGCCGATTTACCAAAAGGCGCTCGATAAGGCCATTGCCAAGCCATCGAATGACCATATAGCAT
>RKMJ01000096.1_pt1 | contig 61811 bp, 64 predicted proteins | sample 2174201 | NCBI WGS metagenome assembly RKMJ01 (sample SAMN10236717, study PRJNA505202) | synthetic metagenome | isolation source: mock community containing 12 organisms: Thioclava sp. ES.032, Psychrobacter... | place: USA: Walnut Creek | collected 2015-10-01 | reverse complement strand
TTGTATTGACCCATCGGAATCTGCACAGTTTATGCTGCTAATTTGAATGCCTCAGCGGGTGTCCGCATGGCGAGTGCTTGGTGCGGGCGGTAATTATTGTAAAAGGCAATCCAATCGCTTATAACCCGATTTGCATGTTTAATGGTTTCGAAGCGGTGTCTGTGAATGCATTGTTCTGATAACACGTTCGACCATTCCATTCTGTTGCGGGCAATGCGGAGTTATGAACTCCTGTTTAAGACCATAACTTCGAACCATGGCTGTGAAGTGCCTGCTGGTAAAAACCAATCCATTGTCAGAGCGGAGCTGGAACTCGCGATCAACTCGACCAAGAGTTCCAAACCGACTGATCAAGGCATGTTCCAGAGCGGCTGTCGCAGTCGTCGCTTTTCCTGTGCGTGATAGATGCCATCCAAGAAGCTCTCGAGTATGGCAATCAATCACCAACGCCAATGATGCCCAGCCGTCCTTTCCCGTCCATACTCGGGCTAGGTCTGTTGACCATCTTTCATTGGGCGCGGTGGCGACAGAAGGCACGGCCTCTATCCGGGGACGCATTCCGACGGCCCGTTTGCGAACGTGCCACCCCTTGATCTGGAAGATGCGCTGTACGGTATTTTTGTTAAAACCCAAGAGCCAGGCAACTGTCCGATAGCCGAAGGACGGTTCCTTCTCGACCATGGCTTTGATCGGCTCAGCAAACCGGGGATCGACTTTGGGTGCTGATTTGGTTGGCCGGTAATAAACGGTCCTGCGAGGAACGCCAAACCATGCGCAGAGCTTGGCAATCGGCACACGCACACCTTCCGATAGGAGGCCCTCATGAAGCGTCCGGATCAATTGTCGTCCTCCCGCTCCATGAGGGCCTGCAACTTTTTTCGTGCACGCAATTCAAGCATGGCCTCGCCATAGGCTTCCTGAAGATCCTTCAATTGCTTCTCATATTGGGCGTGAATGTCGAGCGGATTGGCTCGAAGAGAGTTCTCCATGCCTCGTTTGGCATCCTCAACCCATCCTTCAATCTCAGAGGGGGAGAGATCATAAGAGCGGCTCGCCTCTGAAACAGATGTTTTTCCCTGAATGATCTCGATCACAAGCGCTGATTGGCGCTTCGCTGTCCAACGTTTGACCTTGCCGTCCATCGTAATACTCATCGCTATTTTCCTTACTTATAGCATGAGCAGATTTTCAATGGCTCAATACACTTCTCTGCTGGCATCTCTCACGAACAGGCAAGGCAACGACGGCTACAGCAGCCCTAGGTTCTGTTGACAAACTTTTTGATCCAAAGCCTTGCTGATACGATGTGAATGAAGTCCAGATAGCTATTTGCCGTTTTGTCATATCGTATTGCCAGTCGTCTGGCATTCTTGAGTTTGTTGAAGCATCTCTCGATCTGGTTGCGTAATGCATAGACGAAAGGGTCGAGAAAGGGCTGTTTCTTGCGATTTGATCTTCCAGGAATAATGGCAATCCCTCCCTTGCCCTCAACATCCTCTCTGATTGCATTCGCGTCATAGCCCCTGTCTGCAATGAAGACCTTTGGATCTGGCAAATCCTCATCTTGCAACAGGTCATAACCGGTATAGTCGGAGCACTGCCCCGGTGATATCTCGGCCTTGATGGGTAAGCCATGCGCATTCGTGATCAGATGAATTTTCGTCGTGAAGCCACCTTTTGAACGGCCAAAACCTTCTTTTGGAGTCCCCCTTTTGCGCCCGCGGCCTCCTCTCTCGGGACATTGCTAACGCAATGCCCTGCCGGGCAGTGGATGATGGCGCGGGTGACGGTGCTGTCGATCATTTGAACCTGATTTGGTGCGGCGCCACTCTCGTTCAGCGCCTCAAGAACCATTTCCCAGAGACCCGCCAAAGTCCAGCGTCGGAATTGGCGATAGACCGACGACCATTTACCGAACTCCGCCGGCAAGTCACGCCACTGTGCTCCAGTACGAGCAATCCAGAAGACCCCGTCAAGTACCAAGCGATGATCTCCCGCCGGGCGACCGCCACGACCACGGATCGAGTGCATGAAAGGTTCGAAAAATGCCCATTCCGCATCGCTCATCGTCAATCGCAACAAGATAGCCTCCTTGAAAGCTATCTTGAGACCCCATGTCCATGAGAGTGCCGGTGACCCGTCTCGCTATATGCTTAAAACGAGGGTTAACTGAAGCGTCAGAGCCTCAAATATAGGAGACGAGCCGTGGATGATGATATAGCAATTTATGTTGGTTTGGATGTGAGCAAGGAAAAGATAGCCATCGGGCTAGCAGAAGCGGGACGCAAAGGCGAGGTTCGCTATTATGGTGAAATCGCCAACCGTGCTGATGCGGTGCGCAAGTTTGTCGGTAAGCTTGCTGATCGTCATGGTCGCTTGTGTTTTTGTTATGAAGCTGGCCCAACGGGTTATGGCTTGTATCGCCAGCTTACCAGTCTTGGTTATGAATGTCTCGTCGTTGCACCTTCGCTTGTACCCACGCGTCCTGGCAACCAGATCAAAACGGATCGCCGAGACGCTGTGTCTCTTGCAGCCTTTCTGCGCGCAGATGAGCTATCATCGATCTGGGTTCCAGATGAGACACATGAGGCTATGCGAGATCTGTGCCGAGCAAGAGAAGTAGCCGTCTCGAATTTGCGTCGTGCGCGCCAACATCTTCTTTCATTCCTATTGCGCCACGGCAAAATCTTCGAAGGTCGTACCCATTGGAGTAAGGCTCATCGTAATTGGTTGGCTCGACAACGGTTTGAACAACGGGCCCAACAGTTTGCTATGGAAGAGTACATTCACGCGATCAAACAGATTGAAGAACGTCGTGATCGACTTGTCCAGCAAATGCAAGAGCTCCTGCCTGAATGGTCACTTAGTCCAGTGGTTCAGGCGATCCAAGCTCTGCGAGGAGTTGCCCAAATCTCGGCGATGACACTGGTATCGGAAATTGGGGACTTTCGACGTTTCCAAAGTCCTCGCCAGTTCATGGCATGGCTGGGCCTCGTCCCCAAAGAACATTCAACCGGTGCAAGCATATCTCGCGGTTCGATCACCAAAGCTGGTAATACGCGTGCACGACGCATGTTGGTCGAAGGAGCCTGGACCTACAGATTGCCTGCACGCATCAGTCCAGAACTCCTCAAACGGAATGAAGGACTTCCGGAGGAAATCAGAATGATTGCCTGGAAAGTCCAAGTGCGCCTATGCCAGCGCTATCGCCGCATGCAGGCCAGAGGTTGCCTTACCAACATTGTCATAGTTGCGATTGCTCGAGAACTTGCGGCTTTTGTGTGGGCCATTGCCACAACAGTTCTCCTCGCATCACAAAGGTAACGCGACGAAACAGAGTTGGAAAATCATGGACAACAAAAACACAAAGGAGGAGGAGAAGGCTAGTTTATTCCATCAAGCTGCCGATTGTTGGGTGTGGTGGCCGGTCAGGGTAAACCTCGTTGTGATTCTGCGAGCCTGAAACGGTAACACGCGCCAATTTGAGACAGAGGAAGGCCCGAGACGAACCAAAGTCCTGCGGTACCCAATCCGCGTATCAGAGTCTGATCAACCGTCGTCTCAAAGCCGCCACGCCCTACAATCGGCAGCGCATGAATGCAAACGCTGGAAGGCGAGACGAAAACTAATGCCTAAATTCTTGAAAATGGACATCAGAATCATATCTCAGCTGATTTGGGAATACAGTTTGTCAACAGAACCTAGAGCATGCTCTGATCAGTCGATTTGGAACACTTGGTCGTGTCGATCGGGAATTCCTTCTCCGCTCGGACAATGGTTTGGTTTTTACCAGTCGGCACTTCACCGCAATCGTCAAAAGCTACGGGCTCAACCCGCTTGCGCATTCCGGAGCATTCGGCCGGCCATTCCGATAACATCCGGCCACCTAATCCGGAGTATCCGGCCACCTTTGGCGTGCCGTCTTGAGGCCTGAAGATTTAGGTATCAGCTTTTGTTGTTTTCGTCACCCGTTTTGACATGGGTTTTTCGGAAGGACTGGCCTTCGAGTTCGAGGCGATATGCGTTGTGCACGAGCCGATCGAGGATAGCGTCGGCGAAGGTAGGTTCGCCGATAACCTCGTGCCAGGTTTTCAGCGGCAATTGGCTGGTGATCAGGATTGACCCTGCACCATATCGTTCTTCGACGATTTCCATGAGGTCCCGTCTCTGGTTTGCATTCAGACGGTCGGGTCCCCAGTCATCGAGGATCAGGAGTTGGGTTTTGGTAAGGCTTCGAAAGAGGCGCGGGAAGCGCCCGTCTGCATGGGCCATCTCCAATTCGCTAAACAGACGCGGCACACGTTTGTAAAGCACGGTGACACCACTTCGACAAGCGGCCTGGGCGAGCGCACAGGCTAACCAGGTTTTACCGACGCCACATGAGCCGGTGATCATCAAGTTCCGTTTGTCCCGTATCCATTTACCTGTCAGCAGTTGCTGGAACAGCGCCTTGTCCAGCCCACGTCTGGTTTTGTAGTCGACATCTTCTGGGGCGGCTCCGACATGGCGCAGACGTGCGGTTCGCATTCGGCTCTCGAACCGCTTGGTCTCGCGGCTGGCAGCTTCTCTGTCGATGAGTAGCCCCAGCCATTCGGCGTGGGTCAGATCAGCCGTTCCGTCTTGGCTGGCCAGCTCGGTGAAGGCCTCTGCCATGCCGTCGAGCTTGAGGCTATTGAGCTGCTCCAGGGTTGGATGTGTCAGCATATCCTGTCCTTTCAATGGAAGTAATCTGCACCACGGATATTGGGGTGGGTGATCGCGGGGCCGTCCGTGGGCGTTTCTCGGCGTTGTCGATCCAGACCATTCTTGAGAATGGAATGCAGGGATTGGTAGGTGTAGCTGTTGATCTCGAGCGCGCGTTCACAGGCAGCATCGAGGCGAGCATTGCCAAAAGATCGGGCAAGCTTGAGCACGCCCATGCAACTGCGATAGGCTTGTTCTGGGTGTTTGCGTCGGCGCATGACGACCTCAACATAGGTATCGACATTGGGGCCGATGCGGACGGCTTGCCTTCGGATGCTTTCCGGCGTCCAGTCGGCACGATGGCGATGATTGGACGGCATATGTTCTTTCTGGGTGGAATGTTGGCGGTTACCAGAGATGCGGACGTGAGACGCAACCCTCTGACCTTTATGGAAGACTTCGATGGTCCGCGCGGCGACCCGCACCCATAGCCTTTGTTTGATCAGCTGGTAGGGTACCGAGTAATAGTGCCGGTCCACATCGATGTGATAGTCAATCCCAGCACGACACTGCTTCCATTCGGCATAGACGTATGGCTCCCGGGGCACTGGCTTCATGGCTGGTTTGTCCAGGCTCTCAAACAAGGCCCGGCGGCTGGTACCCAGATGCCGGGTGACCTTGGCATTGAGCTGATCTTGTAGAGGGCGAATTGCTGCGTTCAGCTCGTCCAGGCCAAAGAAGGTCTGGTTGCGAAGTCGAGCCAATACCCAGCGCTCGGCCAATTGAACCGCCGTCTCGACCTTGGCTTTGTCCTTGGGTTTATGCGGACGAGCGGGCACAACGGCGGTATCGTAATGTGCAGCCATATCCCCATAGGTGCGGTTGATCGCCGGGTCATGGAAACAGGCCTTGATTACCGCTGACTTCAGATTATCTGAGACAATCATCGCAGGCACACCGCCGAAGAAATCGAAGGCCCGCACATGGCTCGATATCCAATCCGGCAGGCTCTGGGTCCAACTGGCCTCCACATAGGTGTAGTTCGACGCCCCAAGCGTGGCCACAAAGATCTGAGCTGTGCGCACTTCACCGGTCTGAGGACAGATCACATCCACGGTCTGGCCCGCATAATCGACAAACAACCGTTCACCAGCGGGGTGACGCTGGCGCATTACCGGCGAAAGCTTGCCTTCCCACGCTGAATAGCGGGCACAATATTGGCTGTAACCATAGCCGTCAGGATGAACCTCGCGATATTCCTGCCACAACAGAGCCAGCGTCACACCTTTGCGGCGCAGCTCGGCATGCATATGAGCCCAGTCTGGCTGCGGTACCGCGCGAGAGGACGCCCCAGGTTGGGATGGGTAAAGAAGAAGTTCCAGATCACTGTCAGACAAATCAACCGGCAGAGGCCATGCCAAACCAGCCAAATCCGCGCGACGGAAATAGTCCGATATCGTTGCTCGTCCTATCGAAAGGCTTTGCGCCACTCGGCGTCCTGACAAGCCTTCTGCCCGAAGCCGAAGGGCTTCCCGGATCTTGCGCATTGGTAATCTCTTCATGGGGCTTTCTCACGCTCCAAAAGAACACAAGATAGCCGGTGAGTGATTACCTCAAAACGGTCGACAAATCCCCTTCACAAGGGGGGGCCGAATGCTCCGGAATCAATGGCCGGATCAAATCGGAATGGGTGGCCGGATGCTGTCGGAATCAGTGGCCGGATAAGACCGGAATGCGCAACCTAACTCTTCAGGAAATCATGGATCGTTCGAAGGGTGGCAAAGAAGCACTGAAACAGAAACTGGCACAAATCAAGAAAGAGCATTCTGCAAAAGCGGCTGCGCTTTCAAACCTGTATGCAGCGATCGAAGAAGGTCTCATTGACCTTAATGATCCGCAGCTCAAGGAACGCATCACCAAAACAAAAGCATACCGAGACGAGTTGGAAGAGCAGGTAGAGCTTTTGTCGCGACAGATCAGCGATGACGATCTCGCCATCACGCCCGAGAAGTTGGAAGCTTTTGCCAAACTCATGCGCGAAAAGTTTTTCGGCGGAAATCCGAGCATGCAAAAAGCATATTTGAACCTGTTCATAGAACAGATTATGCTGAATGATAATGAAGTGAGGATCAGCGGATCAAAACATGCTCTGGCGCATGCTATTTGCAACCCCGACAAACTAAGCACGTCTATAGTGCCCAGTTTTGTTCGGGAATGGTACGCCCTACGGGACTCGAACCCGTGTTACCGCCGTGAAAGGGCGGCGTCCTAACCGCTAGACGAAGGGCGCTTATGCGGTGAGTGGGGTTATAAAAAGCTTTGCGGTGAATCGCAAGCGCCAAATTCGCTTTTTCCTTGGTAACAAACGCTTATCCCAAAGCCTGACGGAGAGGCCGGCAAGACGACGCCTTTTTAAAGTTGGGACGGGAACAAGAAAAGTCTGGTGAGGGGGAGGGGCAGGTGTCTAGGAGAGCGGGAGCCAAAAGAGAACCCTGATGCGCGGCATCAGGGCCCCCTATTTCATGCGCCTACAATGGAAGCGAGTATGCCTGTTAGCCGATCACTTTCAGGTTGTCTGCATTCTCTTTGCCATTGCGACCCTCGACCATTTCAAATTCAACCTGCTGACCTTCGGTCAGGGTTGTCAGGCCGGAACGCTCAACCGCAGAAATATGAACAAAAGCGTCTTTGCCACCATCGGACGGCTCAATGAAGCCATAGCCTTTGGTTGGGTTGAACCACTTAACAGTTCCGGTTGCCATCTTGACTTTCCTTTTGACTTTTGGGCCTTGTCCCCGTCGCACCTCATATACGAAAGGGGGTAGTCATCTTTTCCGTCTGGCTCGATGCGACCAGCGCGATACACAACGGGCGTTTCGACGTCTCAGAAGAACCAACGGTAGAAGATTACATCATAAGCAACAATTGCGAAAGAATAGATTTGTTGCGAAAATGTGTTTTCATGAGATTGTTACAAATTTTCAATTTTGATCTTGTGAATATACAGCTAATGATATGATTTTTATAATCAAAACCTTAGCGAGTCTGGGCTGCTTTTGACGAAAACACGCTAGGGAACAATATACTTTTGCTTATAAGGCGAGCGTTGGAAGCCCAATTTTTGGCGCATTTGAACAAATGCTTCCAAAACCTCAAACTTGCGCCATCACTAGACTGACATCAGACCTTCAGATCGCTTTCCAGGAGCCATCTGTCGAGCGCAGTTGTATCGGTTATCTCAAGACATTCGGGCAACACTGGCCGCTCGATCATGATGACGGGCAGGCGCAACCGCCGCGCGGCAACAACCTTGAGATAGGATTGGCTCGCGCCGGAATTTTTGGTTACAAGGCACTCAACGCTTCTCGACTGCATCAAAGACAGCTCTTCTTCAACCGTCTGCCCGGGCATGGATCGAACATGTTCGGCATGTCCGGGAAGCTCGCTGGGATCGATGTCGCCAATACTGCGCACGACAAGGTGACAATCCGTTCTGTGCCTGAAGGGATCAAATGACAATCGCCCTACGGCGAGCATGGCAATACAATGAGGAATAAGCTGTTCGGCGGCCTCTTCAAGGCTGGACACCTGGATCCACAGGTCTCCCTCGACTGGCGACCAAGGCGCGCGTGTGTAGCGAATGATCTGTATGCCGGATTGTGCTGCGGCCGCGCAGGCATTCGTGCTCATGGCGTGCGCGAACGGATGTGTTGCATCGATGATCGCAGCAATGCTGTTGCTCGTGATGTAGCGGACCAGCCCCGCCGATCCACCAAACCCTCCAACACTGAAAGAAAGTCGATCGTCCGATGGCAGATCTCCTCTTTGGCGGAAGGCTTTTTCGGGGTCGGTGCCCAGAACGCCTGCGAGTGAGACGATAATCGGATGCTTCGTGTGCAGAACAAGAAACTGAACGACTGTACGCGCTTCCGCCGTGCCGCCAAGAACGAGAACAGGATCTGTCGTGTGCGTCATCGCATTCATCCTGATGGCGAACCGGCGCTGTGTTGCTCAAACGTAAGAGGCTCCGTTTGCGCCAGCAGCGTTCCTGCCCTGTCAATGACGATGATATCCAGAGCGATGGGGCCGTCACCGAGCAGGGCGAGCGCCTTTGCCTGTGCTTCGCTTGCGATCAGCCCGGCGATATCCAGCCCGACCTTTTGGGCCTCTTGGAGAATTTCAAGGGCGGTGTTCGCTGTGTGTGCACGTTCTATCAGGGAGGCATCGGCACCAAGCCTCTGCAAACGCTCGGCCATCCATTCGAAATCCACCTGACTGCGGCCGGAATGCAGATCCATGGCCCCTTGCGCCAGTTTGGAGATCTTGGCAAACCCGCCTCCGATGGTGACGCGCGCAACCGGATTTTTGCGTAGATACTTGAGCATGCCACCCACAAAATCTCCCATGTCGAGCATGGCGAAATCGGGAAGATCATAAAGCCCCTGAACCACCCGTTCGGACGTGGAGCCGGTTGAACCGGCCACATGCGTCTGTCCTTCGGCTATGCAGACATCAACGCCGCGATGAATCGAATGAATCCAGGCCGAGCAGGAAAAGGGAACGACGATGCCGGTTGTCCCTAGAATCGATAGCCCGCCGACGATGCCAAGACGCGGGTTCCAGGTTTTTGCCGCCAGCTTTTCGCCATTGCGGACGGAAATCGTGATTTCCACATCCGGCTGAAGGTCATGGGCGGCAGCAAGACTGTTGACGACCTGTGTCATCAGCGCGCGCGGAACCGGGTTGATCGCAGGCTCGCCAACGCCAATGGGTAGGCCCGGGCGCGTGACCGTCCCCACGCCGTCTCCGGCTCGAAAGACAATTCCGCAGCCTGCTTCCCCAAAAGCCACTTTTACGGTAATCAGGGCGCCATGCGTGACATCTGGATCATCCCCGGCATCCTTTATGATGCTGGCTTCTGCATGATCTTTCTGTAGCGATTCATGAGTAAGCGCAAAGGCAGGCTGTTGTCCTTTGGGTAAAGTAATGACCACCGGATCAGGAAACTCGCCACTGATCAACGCCGTGAGAGCCGCCTTTGTCGCGGCTGTGGCGCACGCACCCGTGGTCCAACCTCTCCGAAGGGCCGTGCCATTTTCTGAATTTTCTAGATGATCCGTCATGGAGTCAGATATATAACGGACCGCACAGCATGCGCCATGCCAAAGGTGCAAGGACAGGAAAAAAGAAAAGTATGTCAACTGAATTCACCAGCGACAGCTATAGCAAAACACTTTTTGAAGGCTTGCCGGAATTCCAGCCCGGCTGGGTCTGGCTCGTGGGCGGCGGTCCGGGAGACAGGGGGCTTCTGACGCTTCATGCCATCAATGCCATTCGGCAGGCAGATGCAATCGTTTATGATGCCCTGGTCGATGAAACGATCCTGTCCTTTGCGCGCCCGAACATTCTGGTTGAATTTGCTGGCAAACGGGGAGGGCGTCCGTCTCCCAAACAGAATGACATCACCTTGCGCCTGATTGCCCTCGCCAAGGAAGGCAAGCGCGTGTTGCGCCTCAAGGGTGGCGACCCGTTCATTTTTGGGCGCGGCGGTGAAGAAGCGCTCGGTCTGGTGGGGGCCGAAGTGCCTTTTCGGGTGGTGCCGGGCATAACCGCGGGGATTGGCGGGCTGTGCTATGCTGGCATCCCGGCCACACATCGCGACATCAACCAGTCGGTCACGTTCCTTACTGGCCACGATCAGACTGGCTCCATGCCTGACGCGCTGAACTGGGACGCCATCGCCAAAGGCTCGCAAGTTATCGTGATGTATATGGCCATGAAGCATCTCAGATCCATAACGGCCAAGCTGCTCGCGGCCGGTCGGGATCCGCACGAAGGGGCCGCGGTTATCTGCAACGCGACCACGCCGCGACAGGCTGTTCTGGTGTCCGACCTGCAGTCCATCGCCGAGGAAACCGAAAAGTCCGGCCTCAAACCGCCCGCCCTGTGCGTGGTTGGCAATGTGGTCCGGATGCGCGATGGGCTCGACTGGCTCGGATTCGCCACCCAAGGCAAGACCCTGACAGCCACGCCGCTCAAACCAAAAGAATAACTTGGCCTAATGTCTGCTTCGACCTTCATTCCCGGTCTCATTCTGGCAGCCGCCAGCTCCAACTCCGGCAAGACAACTCTGTCGCTGGGGCTTCAACGGCTGCTTCAGCGCAAGGGCGTGCGGGTGACGCCGGCAAAATGCGGCCCGGATTATATCGACCCGGCGTTTCATGCTGTGGCCTCAGGACAAACCTCGCTCAATCTCGACCCGTGGGCCATGCGAGCAGAAGATATATGTCTTCGTTCGCAGGCACATGCAGCGCATCGTGATCTCTTGTTTGTTGAAGGGGTCATGGGACTGTTCGACGGGGCAGCTGGCGGCCGAGGGTCCACAGCCAATCTGGCGCGAACACTGAAATTGCCCGTCTTTCTCGTGCTCGACGTCAAAGGGCAGGCGCAGACCGCTGCGGCCATTGCCGCCGGGATCAGGGATCACGACAAGACGCTGTCCATTGCTGGCGTGATCCTCAATAGAGTCGGTTCCGAGATCCATGAAGCGTTGCTCAGGGAGGCTTTTGGCGCCATCTCGATGCCAGTCGTCGGGGCGATAAGGCAGTCTTCAGCGCTTGAATTGCCTTCTCGTCATCTGGGACTCGTGCAGGCCGGCGAATATGAGGCGCTCAGCGACCGGATTGATGCGATCGCGGATCATATGGACAAGGATATAGACCTTGCACTCATGCTGGACATCGCGCGGCAGCAGTCAAATTTGCCGAGTGTGGCGACATCGGACGCATCCCCTTTGCGCCTTCCGCCACTTGGACAGCATATCGCCATTGCCAAGGACGCGGCCTTCACGTTTATCTATCCGCACATTCTTCAAGACTGGAAAGAGCAGGGGGCGAGCCTGTCCTTTTTCTCGCCTTTGGCCGATGAAGAGCCGGACAAAGGCGCGGACGCCATTTATCTGCCGGGGGGCTATCCAGAGCTTCATCTCGACGCACTGAGCACTGCTGATCGCTTCAAGCGGTCGATGAAACAAGCCGCTGCCGAAAACAGGACCATTTTCGCCGAATGTGGTGGCTATATGGTTTTGGGGCATTCGATCATAGGGGTAGGGGGAGAAGAAAAAGAAACCTTAGGGTTCATTCCACTTACGACAAGTTTTTCTAGCCCTAAGTTGAAATTAGGCTATAGAATACTTAGTCCTGCTGCGGGCGACCTGTTTTCATCCGCTATGACCGCCCATGAATTTCACTATGCCACCATTGAATGGCAAGGCGCCTGTGACCCTCTGTTTCATGCAACAACAGCAACGGGCGCGCCGCTACAGCCGATGGGGCAGCGTGTTGGCAGTGTCTGCGGCTCGTTTGCCCATATTATTGGCCTGAAGCCAAGTTGAGGCTGGTTTTGGTGGGCAAAGTGAGGCCGTGAGAAAAAGCTTCTCAAGTTGGGATAGCCAAAGAATCTGGGCCTTCCAATTCGCAAGAACAAGATGCTGTGGCCCAATCGCGTTTGGCAATTGGAACCGCGGGCAGGCAATCAACCCGGCAGCGGCTTTGATTGAAATCTAGTGGCAAACTGAGTGGCCAAGAGCCCGGCGAAGGTACAAAAAATGCCCGCGCCCGGCTCATTGGTGATGGGAATATGTTCCTAGACCTCTTGTTCCTTCGCCTTGTCGACTTCTCCCTTTGATCCAATCCTCAGGATGTGAGAGAAATCCGCATCATAAAGCCGGGAATCCTCAAAGTTCTGAGCGCCGATGGCGGGGCCGACAAGAATGAGGGCTGTCCGCGTGATTTTGGCTTCGCGCACCTTTTGACGAATGTTCGCCAACGTGCCCCGAATGAACATCTGATCAGGCCAACCAACCCGATAGGCAACCACCACCGGACAATCTGCACCATAATGGGGCGTCAGATCCCGCTCAATCTGAGGGATGTTGCGCACCGAAAGATGAATGGCCAGCGTTGCGCCGGATTTGCCCAATGTGTCGAGATTTTCCCGTTCCGGCATCGAAGAGGATTTCATGGCCGTTCGAGTCAGAATGATGGTCTGGGCAATGCCGGGGATTGTCAGTTCCGTCCCCAGGGCCGCTGCCGCTGCCGCAAAGGCTGGCACGCCCGGCACGACTTCATATGGGATTTTCAGCACTTGCAAACGGCGCATCTGCTCGGCCACCGCACCATAGATCGAGGGGTCGCCGGAATGCACCCGGGCAACATCCTCGCCCTTCTCGTGGGCGATCCGCATATCCTCGATGATCTCATCCAGATGCATCGGGGCCGTATCCTTGACAATGGCTTCCTTTGGCGCCTCCGCCACAATGGCTTCCGGCACCAAGGATCCGGCAAACAAACAAACCGGGCAGCGCTGGATGAGCTTTAATCCACGAACCGTGATGAGATCGGGAGCTCCGGGGCCCGCGCCGATAAAATAAACTGTCATTTCAATTCCTTTTGGGTCGGGAGCCGCGCAATTCGGCCAGTGTCAGCTTTTGTCGGCGTCAATGCGCTTGGCATAGCCACGCGGTGTATAGGCAACGGTCCCGTTGTCTCCAACGGATCGGTCTCCAAGCACAAGCGTGCGGGATTGGGAAGAGCCGACCAGCACCACCGTCAGCATGTCGACCTCGTCCACTTCAAGGGTTTCAAGGGTTCGTATCCGCAAGGTTTCATCTGGACGCCCCAGATTTGAGGCAAGGAGAACCGGGGCGCTTCCGGCGCGTTTGGTCAGGAGAATTTCCTTGGCTCTCTGCAACTGAGTGCGGCGCTTGCGCGAGACCGGATTGTAGAAAGCGACCACGAAGTCACCCGCAGCAGCAGCCTCAAGCCGCTGTTCGATTGTTTCCCACGGCGTTAGAAGGTCAGACAGGGAAATCGTGCAGAAATCATGCCCGAGAAAGGCACCAAAGCGCGCCGAGGCTGCCTGCAGCGCAGAAATGCCCGGCACGTGCACAATCTCGGCCCGTTTCGCAGCATCCGACACCCCGCCGTCATCTTCGGCGCGATCCAGTAGCTCCATCACGAGCGTACCCATGGCGTAGATGCCCGCGTCGCCGGAGCAGATCAGCGCCACATCAACGCCTTTGCCTGCCTGCTCCAGAGCATGACGGCAGCGATCCTCTTCGCCGCCGAGCGGGAAATCTTTGCGCTCCTTGCCATCTGCCAGAGAGCCCAGGAGATCTATATAAAGACCGTATCCGACAAGCTCCTGTGCTGCGGCAATTCTGCTGGTGGCTTCCGGCGCACGCCAGTCTCGCTGTCCCGGACCAATGCCAACAACCGACAGAGATCCGCGCCTTTGGCCGGGAAGGGTCGAGCCAAGCGGCGCATTGGCAAGGCCAACCGCACAGGTGGCCTTGTTGGTCTTTTCCTTGGAAACGAGAAGAGTTCCATCAGATCTGACGCCAGCAAGAGCGGCTCCCTCTGCAACGCCGTGGCACCCGACCTCGGCGAATACCACGTCGGACGGGGTGGTGAGGCGACCGGCTTCGGCTTCCAATTCCTCGGCTGAGAAAAACCGTGCGGGCACTTTGAAGTGACGTGCGGCTGCATGAATGGCCGCTTCGTCCATTTTGAGATCAATGGAAGCAAGCATGGCGATGGCTTGCGGCGCCAGATTGTGCGCGTCGAGCGTCGCTTCGATATGGGCGATCAGGTGCGTAGCATCGAGCCCACGTTCGCATCCAACGCCGACGACGAGGGATTGGGGTGCGTAGACCAATTGGTCTAGTCTGTCATCAGCGCAATGAACGTCGGACCGAACGGCAAGGCTTGCTTCATTTGAAAGGACAAGGCCTTTGTCCGACAGCCATGTCAGCGCCGGATCGAGTGCCACCGGTTCGCCATCGACAATCCGGGCCATGATCGGACCAGCGCTCCGCGGGTTCTGCAAGCGCCAGCCCTCAGGCGGCTTGTCAAAGGAGATCCTGTGTTGGCAATCGCCGGCGGTGGTAATAGCAGCATGGGCGTTAAGACCCTGCGCCAGACCCAATGCCAGATCATTGCCGCCATGATGGCCGCCCAGAAGCGGGACGACCGAACGCCCGTTGCGTGCGACCGATAAAACCGGCGGTTCTGAAAACTTGCTGTCGAGAATCGGGCCCAGAGCTCGAATGATGATGCCGCTCGCGCACAGGGCCACGATGCCGTGACCGGCAAGGAACAGATCGCGAAGATGCGTCAGCGTATCCCCAAAACTCCGGTCAGCGGTCTTCACATCGGGCTTGCCATGCAACTCGGCAGCCCAGCCGTCTGCCTTGAGGAGGTCGCGAACCTTGGTCGCCAGCGGTTCCGCAGACGCAGACGGGCACAGGACCACAAGCGAACGCCCGGTTTCTGTCCGCTTCACTTCTTCCATGCTTCACCGCCTTCATAAACGAGGATCATTGAAAAATAGGGCACGCAGCTTTCATCGACCTCAGCAAGGGGCATGATTTTCTCGCTGGGAAGGCTCGCTCTCTCGACATATCCCGCGTTGGCCAAAAGGCCGTTACGCTCCAGCAAAGAGCGGATGCGGGGCAAATGCCGACCAACCTTGATGATGGCGAAGGATCCGCCCAGAGATAATCTTTCTTGCAGTGCGGCGTCGTCCATCGGGCCGGGCAGGATCGTCAGAACGTCGTTGCGACCTGCAAGCGGCTGCGCGAGGCGCCCTGCGCAGGCAACCAGCGAGGAAACGCCCGAGACAATCTCGACATTGAACCGATTGGACAGCCGATTGTGCAGATACATGAAGCTGCCATAAAAGAACGGATCGCCCTCGCAGAGGACGACGACATCCTGCCCTGATGCCAACAGCGCTTCGATGCGCTCGGCGCTCTCGTCATAAACCGACTGGGCTGCGAACCGTTCGGTGCGCATCGGCACGGACATGACAATCTCTTCGCACTCATCTGGAATGTGTCTGGCCACGATCGAGCGGGCAAAGCTCTCGCCACCTTCGGGGGACGGATAGGCCAAAACCTTTGCCTGTTCGATCATGCGGGCGGCCTTCAGCGTCAGAAGTTCGGGGTCTCCCGGTCCAACACCGACACCATAAAGGGTGCCATTTTTTGTTTCGTTCATCGTCTGTCTCTAGTCTTTGTCTATGACCGTCACGCTCACAGCCCGTCGTCCTTGACGAATGCCCATTGCGTAACTGGCATGGCTGTCTTCCAGCCGTAATAGGGGCCAACCGCCTCGGCCTTGGCGATGGAAAGGCGGGTCAGCTCACCGCCGTTGCGTTCAAACATCTCAAGCAAAAGCTTTTCGGAGCCAAGGGTCACTGCATGGGCAACCAACCGCCCGCCCGGCTTGAGCGACCGCATGCAAAAATTGATGACATCGGCAGACAGGCCGCCGCCGACAAACACCGCGTCGGGGTGCGGCTCACCGCGTAAGCTGTCTGGAGCCGTGCCGTTGAGCAAGCGCAGCTTTGGCACGCCCAGCATGTCGGCGTTGTGTTGCGCAAACGCGCGACGCTTTTCCTGTGGCTCGACACCAATGGCCATGCAGCTTGGATGCGCGCGCATCCATTCGATGGCGATGGAACCGCAACCCGTCCCGACATCCCAAAGTAGTGCTCCGGGGTGTGGGGCGAGTTTGGCGAGAGCGCTTGCCCGAATGTCCCGTTTCGTCATCTTGCCATCATGCTCGAAGGCTTCATCTGGCAAACCGGGTACGGCGGGCAACCATCCGTCGAACCGTTCCGGCAGGGACACAGCCAGCAGATTGAGATCGGCAAATTTCAGATCATCCCCGCTGTCATCAAGAAGCTTGGCGGTGCTCTCTATGACCTTTTCTTTCTCGCCACCCAGATGCTCAAGCACCGTAACGGAGGCTTTGTCGAGGCCACGTTCACAAAGGAGCCGCGCCACCAATGCAGGAGAGGTGCCATCCTTGGAAAGGATGAGCAGCCGCGCCCCGGGCATCAGATGGGGAACCAGCGCCGCAGGATTACGCCCATGGATGGTCAGGCGAACCACCTTGTCCAGTGGCCAGCCAAGGATGCTGGCTGCAAGACTGAACGAACTGGGTGAGGGCAGAACACGCATCTCATGCCAATCGAAATGGCGCGTGAGACTGCCCGCGATGCCAAACTCCATCGGATCGCCGCTTGCCAGAATGACGACAGGGGTTCCGCGCAGCTTTTTGAGTTGATCGTAAACGAGAGACAGTGGCGAGGGCCACGTCATGCGCTTGGCCTTGGAGGAAAGCTCGTCGGGCACCATCGCCAAATGGCGTTCGCCACCCAGAATGACCTCTGCGTTGACAAGCAGCGACCAGGCCAGATCACCCAGATCGTCCATTCCGCCTTCACCGATGCCGATGATGGTCAGCCACGGTGCGCTGTTCATGTTGCTCTCTGTCATAGTCTTGCATCCTCCCGGGATGGCTGATCCTTCACGCCAAGGGCCGATATTGCGAGGGCATTGACCGCCGCGCTGGCAAGCGGTGTGCCGCCGCGCCGACCAAGAAGGGCGATGAAATCGACACCTAGAGCCGGAGCTGCCTTTACGAGCGCTTCCTTGGATTCGGCAGCACCGACAAAGCCAACAGGAAAACCGAGCACCAGTGCCGGTTTTGCCGCGCCGTCCTTGAGCATTTCGATCAGCCTGAAAAGGGCCGTTGGCGCATTGCCGATGGCCACGATTGCGCCATCCAAATGCGGTCGCCACAATTCCAATGCGGCGGCCGACCGTGTCGTTTGCATCCGACTGGCGAGATCCGCAACGTCCGGATCATTCAGCGTCACGATCACCTCATTGCCAGCACCTGACATTTGGGGCGATAGAAATCGTCTGGTGATGCCGCCAGCCACCATTTGTGCGTCCACCAAGATCGGAGCGCCGCCCTGTAGTGCTTTGATGCCAGAGGTGATCGCCGAACTGCTGAAACGCAGATCGGCGACAAGATCCGTCTGACCGACAGCGTGCATCAGCCGAACAGCGAGTGGTTCCACATCTGGCGGCAGGGTATCCAGAGCATCAGCCGCCTCATTTCGTATGATCTGAAATGACCGCCGGTAGATCGCGTCTGGATCCCGTTCATAAGGTTCGCTCATGACGTGAAACCCGCCTAGTCCTTCGGATACATGCTTTTGGGACCATGTGGATGATCCGCGTGCGGGTAGGGGTGATGGTGGTGATCGTCATGATCGTGCGAATGATCATGACCATGTGCATGGGAATGACCATGGTCGTGGGAATGCCCGTGATCATGGGAGTGGTCGTGGTCATGGCTGTGTTCATGCCCATGTGCATGATCGTGGGAATGGCTGTGGTCATGATGGTGATGATCTGTGGACGGCTGGTGCTTCAGGCACTCGTTCGTACACTTGTTATCCTCACAATATTCACAGTCCTTGGTGTCGACGCCTTCCACATGATGGTGGTGGCTTTCCTGCTTGAGGCCCACTTCCTGCTCGAACCCGAGAACCTGCGCACGGTATTTGCACAGTTGGCAGTTCATGTTGTTGGTGCCCTCGAGAATCTCGCCAACCCGGTCGACAAAAGTCTCGATCACATAGTCCTGATCGTTGAGATAGCCAGCCTTGATAAACTGGATGTCCGGGTGACGCGCGGCAACTTCATCGGTGAAATTGTAGATCCGGCGCACCAGAATGCCGGTGAAGAGGAAATAGGGGAACACGATGATCCGCTTGTAGCCAAGCTTTGCTGCATGCTCGAGGCCCGGCTCGACGAGCGGGAAGGTCACGCCGGAATAGCAGACTTCGCCCCAACCAAAACCCATGCCTTCCCACAAAAGGCGCATCAGCTTGTTGACGTTGGAGTTGGCATCAGGATCGGACGCCCCACGGCCGACAACCATCAGCATCGTCTCTGTCAGCGATACTTCGCCATGCTCTTCGTTGGCGGCATCAACCGCTTCCTGAACACGGGCGCCTGCGGCCTTGATCATCTTCAGGTCAAGACCCAGCTCGCGGCCATATTCGATGGTTATGCCGGGCGTTTTGGCCTGATAGGCATTGAGGACGGAGGGGATGTCATTCTTGGCGTGGCCTGCAGCAAACAGCATGCCCGGAACCGCGAGAATGCGCGTGCAGCCCTGTTCAACAAGATTGTCGAGACCATTGGAAATCACCGGATTGGCAAATTCAAGATAGCCGTAATCAACTGGCCAATCGGGAAATTTCGGTCTCAGGCGTTTTGCGAGTTGAGCGAACTGCCCGACAGCTTCTTTATTGCGGCTGCCATGGCCGCAAATCATCAGGCCAAGTTTTTCTTCTGGTTTGGAACTGGTCACGTCAGAGTCCCCTTTGTTGTTCATGAGACATCATTATTGATGCCGGTCTGGTTTAACAGCAGGGAGACTATGGCCGCATGCCAAGTCCAGCATGCGAAACCGATAATGCAATCCTGCAGGTCAGTCTTGGTCTCCGGATTGGATCAACCGCACTGACATGTTTTTCAGCTCTCATCTTGCGGGGGTGGTCCGCTTGGGAGAGCACTGCGAATAGGCAACAGAAGCCTAGACTGCCAGTGCGTGCCACAAAAGCACTTTAGCAGATTTGTCCACCTTCCATGAGAATAGTTCTGGTCACGACCTCTTCCCTGAAGGCTCTATCATGGGAGACGATGATCATGGATTGAGGCAGATCAGTGAGAATATCGATCAACCGTTTTCTGGTGTCTTCATCCAGTGCGTTGGTCGGCTCGTCAAGCAAAAGGATCTCTGGCTTCATGGCAAGCACCGTCGCCAGAGAGACGAGCCGCTTCTGCCCGCCGGACAGCTTGTAGGTTACGCGGTCCCTGAACTCGGTGAGACGCAAGGCTTCCAGCGTATCGTCGACAATCACCATTGCCTCTTCCTTGCTGTAGCCCAGATTGAGTGGGCCGAAAGCGATGTCTTCAGCCACAGTGGGACAGAACAACTGGTCGTCAGGATCCTGAAAGACAAGACCGACACGTCGCCGGAGGATACGGAAATCCTCTTCGGTTGCGAAATCCCGCCCAAAGGCCGAAATCGTACCCTCGGAAGGTTTGTCGAGCCCCACGAGCAAATGCAGCAAAGTGCTTTTGCCCGCTCCATTGTCACCCACGAGCCCCAGTCTCTCACCCGAATTCAGCGCAAAACTGACGCCGTCCAGACAGGGAGGAAAGCCCGGATAGGCAAAAACCAGATTTCGGCCCTCAAGCAGCAACGCCATAAACCACCTCAAGAGTGAGCAGCGTTAACAGCGCAAGGCAGGCAAAGCTGGCAAAGACAACGTCCAGCCGAGAGAATTGCATGTTGTCGAGTAGATGAAACTGACCATGGAAGCCTCGGCATTTCATCGCCTTCATAATCCGCTCTGAGCGCTCAAGGGATCGGATCAGCAGCATGCCGACCAGATAGCCGACAGTTCGATAGGTGTGCAAGTTGTTGCCCGGCGCGAACCCACGGCACTTCATTGCTGTGCGGAGACGCTGATACTCTGCGTGCAGCACGTCGATATAGCGCACGGTGAACAGCAACAGATGCACGAGGCGGTCTGGCACCTTGAGGCGGGAGAGGGCATGGCCCAGCGTCACGGCCTCAAGCGTGCCTATCAGTGCCAATGTCGCCATGACAATGGAATTGGCCTTCAGCAGGATGATGACCGCAGCATAGAGACCTTCATAAGACGCGGGAAAGCCCCAAACCGTGAACATGGCCACGCCCGGTGTCGTGAATGGCAACATCACGATCAGAAAGATGATGAAACTGTCCATCATTGCCACACGCTTCAGCGTTGACCAGAAGGGCAGCCGAGCCTGATGCATAAGAATGATCGAGAATGACAGGGCGAGCGCCAGAACGGGCAGGCTGGAGAGTTGCACCACACAGATAGCCATTGTCACCACCGCAACGATGCGGACACGCGGATCGAGTTCACGAAGCCACATGCGAGAGGTGCGATCCACACCACCCTTTGAGATATTGGTATTGTGGGCGCGTCCGGCCCGTTCTAGCACATCAGTCATCAGGCAGTTGTCCCCCCATTGGCGGATGCGGCTTTTTTGCGTTCCATCCGGGCGGCGACATAGAAGCCAACGCCGCATAGTCCGACGATATAGCCAATGCCACCGAGAATGGCCTGCATGTCATTCTTCTCCATGTAGGCAGCGACGGTTTTGCGCAGAGGTTTTGTCTCCTTGCGAACAGCCTTTGCAACAATCGGCTTGATCTGGGCAATCTGATCATTGACTGCGACTTCGATCAGCTCTTTGAGGGCGGCCGGGTCAACGCCTTCTGCTTTCAGCTCGCTTTGAGCAGCTGCGACTTCTTTCGCAGCAGGTGCCTCCACCGGAGCGTTGGCTGAGGCATCAGCCCCGATCCCGTCGGGCAAATCATCGACTTCCATGCGGAATTCGGCAACATGGCCAGCCCCGAGATTGGCCTTGAAAATATGGGGCACCGCTTTTGTTGGCGTGAACTGGAAGATCCCGTCCTCATCGGTTGTCGCCTCGCCAAGCTTGTTGTCTTGGTCATCAAAAACCTCAACCACGGCATCAGTTGCCATGTCACCATTGGAGAAGCCGATTTCACCTTCGATAATCGGGCCTTCAGCATAGGCTGACGCGATCACCTTGTGAGCCTCAGCCGGGACGACAAACCCGCCCACAAGCACCATCAAGGCGCCGAAAAACAGAGTTTTGAAATTGGTCATCACTACACCTTCCGACCCATTGCATCGAGCAATTCAGGTTTAACTTTGAAAATCAGATACATCGCAGCGGCAGACAACAATCCTTCGATGATCATGATCGGGATATGCGCAAAGAACACGAGCTTTGCTGCGGCGATGAAATTGTCGCCAGACAGGCTGAGCGCCACGGCAACAAAGATCGTGGTCAGGGCAATCGCTGCCCCGCCAGCGATCCCGCCTATAATGGCAAAGGTCGTGGCTGAAGAGGTTCCCAACAAAAACGGACGTGCAATCAGGCCCACGATCAGAGCGGGACCTGCGATATTGAGGGTATTAACCCCCAAAACCGTTATGCCGCCGAAGCCAAAGAAGACAGCCTGCAACAAAAGCGCGACAAACAGCGCGGGAAACGCTGCCCATCCCAAAATAATGCCCGCCAGTCCGTTCATGATGAGATGCACGCTGGAGACCCCCAGTGGCACGTGAATAAGAGACGCAACGAAGAACGTGGCACTGAGGACGCCTGCTGCCGGAATCAGATCCATGTGCAGTTTGCGCAGCCCCATGACGAGACCGCCCGCACAAAGCAAAGACCCTCCGATGACCACTTCGTTTGCCAATGCACCATCAACGATATGCATTTGTTTGTTCCTTTCTTCGAACCTTCAAGGCCCGAAGCCACCGGCAGACGAACTGCCGGTGGTGACATGAAGATCGATCAATCGAGGTCGAACGCCTTGATCCAGATGACAGCGTCCTGAGACAGTTCCTTGCCTTCAAATTCGGTGTCCGGACCTGAGCCGAGGGCAGCAAAGCCCCAGAACCCAGCCTTTGGAATACCGAAGGTGAAGTAGCCATTCTCATCGGAGATTGCGACAACAGAGCCGCCTGGAGCAGGGTCTGCCTTCACCTCACCGGGGGCGTTGGCATCCATGTCAGGCTCGGCAGCCATATATTCGATTTCGATTTCAATTCCGGCAGCGGGTTTGCCGTCATTCAACACACGACCTGTGAAGGTGGAGCCCACGAGAATGTTGGTCGGCTTGTTGAGCGGAACAATCTCGGTTTTCAGGCCAACCGGCTCATTCCAACCGGTCGGAATGCCGCCCTTGTTGAGGAAGCTCTTGGTGATCTGCTGAATGTAGATGTCTTCACTGCCTTCATAGTAGGGGGCAGGCTCGACAACCACGATGTAGTCGCCGTTGCGTTTGACAGGAAGGGTCGCATCATAGGCGTCCGCTTCGTTCCCCGAGCCTTTGAAGGTCATCGGCTTGAGGCTGTCCATCAGGTCGATTTTCTTGCCTTTGTGAACCGCGAAGACAGCTTCCGGCTTGCCCATGTCCATGACATGGCCATTTTCAAACGGGTGCCAGAAAATCAACTTGTAGGGGACATCTCCAGCACGCGAGACATTGACGTCTGGTGTGTAGGCAAGCTGGAAATGGGCGAATGCTGCGGTCGAGAACAGCATGGAGGCGGCGAGCGCAGTCGCAGTTACAAATTTGTTCAAAAAAATATCTCCCGTGACAGGTTTGTCAAAGTGGAGACGCGCGAAAAGAAATATTCTTGGAGAAGGGAGGGCCAACGACGAAAGCGAAGAATGCCGTCAGGCGGTCTCTCCACCAAACGCATTCCCCGGCGTCTTGATTAGAGTGTTGATCCGAATGATCAACGTCCTGATGGCAGGTCTCCTGGCTTACGGGTCGTCGCCAATTTCCGCTCAAGCCTTCCCAGTCATAAAGACCAGTGGCAAATCAGGAGCGGCGGCTCGCCGAACACAGTTGCGGGGACAGCCATGGATTTGGTCCCTGATGGGTACACCTCACCATGTTCCCTTTTAATCTCCCAACCACGCTCGGGAAGGGAGAACCATCATGACAATAGTCCTAAAGGACTTTGGTCAGGCAAGTCAACTTGCCCGTATGGTGCAATTCAATGCAAATCACACATTGATGCACCGCATTGGACTTGACCTTTAGAATTCGATCCCTTCCTGCGCCTTGACGCCGGAGCGGAACGGATGCTTGATCAGCGTCATTTCAGTAACAAGATCAGCGATTTCGATCAGTTCGTCCTTGGCGTTGCGGCCGGTGATGACGACGTGTGTATCGTCCGGCTTTTCATCCCTGAGGAAGGCGACGACTTCGTCGATCGGCAGATAATCATAGCGCAGAACGATATTCAGCTCATCGAGCAGCACGAACCGGATTTCCGGATCGAGAATCGCCTCCTTGGCGGCATCCCATGCCGAGCGGGCATTGTCGATGTCCTTCTGGCGATCCTGCGTCTCCCAGGTAAAGCCTTCGCCCATAGACTTGATGGTGACAAGCTCGGGGAATTTTTCCAGAATCTGCTTTTCGCCGGAGTTCCATGCCCCTTTGACGAACTGGATCACCGCAATCTTGTGGCCGTGTCCAAGTGAGCGGAATGCCATCCCGAAGGCTGCGGTCGATTTGCCCTTGCCCTTGCCGGTGTGAACCATCACAAGGCCTTTTTCGATGGTCTTGGTGGCAAGGATCTTGTCTCGGGCTGCCTTCTTTTTTTTCATCTTCTCGGTGTGGCGCGCGTTTTGTGTCTCTTCATTCATGTCATCTGTCATGAAAGCATCTCCATTTGGGGGTCCCCTCGTTTTGACCGGTTTTGATTGAGATGGAAGGCGGCGCTGTTGGATCTTGGTGTCCATAGGCCGCGCTCGATCGCTTCCAAAAAGCGATCCACCATATCGTCATAGGCCGGTCGGTTCTTTTCCTTCAGGAAGTCGGCGACGTCATCATCTTTGATATAGGCCTCATAGAGCTGATCGAAATGATGGTCACCGACTGCGTTTGTGGTGGCTGCAAAGGCAAACAGATAATCAAGGGTCGCCGCCATCTCGAAGGCTCCCTTGTAGCCGTGGCGCATGACGCCGGCGATCCATTTGGGGTTGGCCGCGCGCCCGCGAACCACGCGCGCGATCTCTTCATCCAGCGTGCGAATAACCGGACGTTCTGCGCGAGAATGGTCGTTGTGATAGACCTTAGGAGCGGTCCCCTTCAGGGCCTCGACACTGGCCGCAAGTCCACCCTCGAACTGGTAATAATCATCAGAGTCGAGGATGTCATGCTCCCGATTGTCCTGATTTTGCACCACGGCATCCACCTTGGACAGGCGGGTTTTGAGGCTTTCGGCGGCCCGATCCCCGTATTGACCGGCACCATAGGCAAAGCCGCCCCATGCAACGAAGGCTTCGGCAAAATCAGACCGATTGTCCCAGATCTTCTCGTCAATGAGCGCCTGAAGACCGGCCCCATAGGCACCGGGCATGGAGCCAAACACACGGAATGTGGCCTTGCGTTCAGCGAGGTCGGCATCAAGGCCTTGCTCCTCGGCATCCCGTCGCTCAGTCCGGACCCTTGCTGCGATCGGATTGGCATCATCGGGCTCTTCAAGAGCGGCCACCTGACGCACGGCGCTGTCGAACAAATCAATCTGGTGCGGAAAAGCATCGCGGAAGAAGCCGGAGATCCGCAACGTTACATCGACACGTGGTCGTTGTAGTTCTGACAGCTTGAGCACTTCGATGCCCGTCACGCGACCCGATTGAGGCTCCCAAACCGGTCGAACACCCAGCAGAGCCAAAGCCTGCGCGATATCGTCGCCACCGGTTCGCATGTTTGCGGTTCCCCAGCAGGTGAGGGCGATCGCCTGCAGCCATTCGCCCTCGTCCTGATAGTGCCGCTCGACGAGGCGCTGGGCTGACAATTCGCCAATGGCCCACGCTGTTTTTGAAGGAACGGATCGGACATCGACCGCAAAGAAGTTGCGGCCTGTCGGCAAGACGTCCGGTCTTCCGCGCGTCGGTGCACCGGACGGGCCGGGCGGCACGAAGCGACCGGACAGGCCTTTCAGCAAATTGCCGAACTCTTCTGAACCGCAGGCCTTGATGGTCGGACGCAAATCCTCAGCGATCCAATCAAGGACCGCGCAGGTTTTCTGCCACCCATCGGGGCATGTCATATCCTTTGAAACAAGTTTTCTTGCCAAGATTTCAATGCGCTCGACGGTGTCGCCACAATGACGCCATGGGGCATCAGAAACTGCGGCCAGCTCAGTCGGGCGCGGTCCAGTCCAGACTTTTGCAAAATCGCAGTCAATTGGATCAAACATTTCATTTGCAAGGATAAGATCAAGGTCAGAGGCTATCGCGCGATGGAGCGATGCGTCCCCGGAGCCACCCCCGCGCGGCACGCGCGCAATGGACACGAGAAGGTCGACGAGGAGCCCGTCTGTCGGTGATTGGCCCAGAATGTGCAAACCGTCGCGGATCTGCAGTTCCTTGATATCACAGAGATGGGCGTCGAGTTGTTGCAATGCCTGATCATCGCTGTCATCGGAGGCCACGCCCGCGTCCTTGTCGAGACCGGTTCGGCTCGCCAGAAAGCGAATTTCATCAAGCAACTTGGCCGACCGGCGCGGATCAACCCCTTGCGCGGTATAGAATTCATCGACCAAGGCCTCAAGTTCTTCGCCAGCTCCATGCGCCTCGGCGCGGGTCAGTGGCGGCGTGAGATGATCGATGATGACGGCGGACGTGCGTCGTTTGGCCTGACATCCTTCGCCCGGGTCGTTGACAATGAAGGGGTAGAGATGCGGCACCGGCCCGAGAACGGCTTCCGGGTAGCACGCGTCGCTGAGAGCCAGCGCCTTGCCGGGCAGCCATTCAAGATTGCCATGTTTGCCTGCATGAACGACCGCATGGATACCGAACCGTTCTCTCAGCCAGAAATAGAAGGCAAAATAGTTGTGTGGCGGGACGAGATCCGGATCGTGATAGGTTTCCTTCGGATCGATGTTATAGCCACGCGCTGGCTGAACCCCGACTACCAGATTGCCGAATGATAGAATGGGCAACTGGAATGCGCCCTCGCGCACCATCGGGTCTGACGAAGCATCACCCCAGCGTTCCGATATGGCATCGCGAACGGTCTCGGGCAGCGTCTTGAAAAATGCTTCGTATTCATTGACGAGGAGGCTGAATGCGCTTTTTCGGTTGGCGCTTCCGTCGGCATTGGTTGGCCCGGCGAGGATTTGCGTCATCAGCGCATCGGAATCCTCCGGCGCTCCATCCACGCAATAGCCTTCAGCGATCAGCGTCTTCATCAGGCCGACAACAGAGGCGGGGCTATCGAGGCCAACACCATTGGCTATCCGGCTGTCCTTGTTGGGATAGTTTGCCAGTACGAGCGCGATCTTTCGCTTGTCCGGGGCGGTTACGCGCAAGGTCGCCCAAGCGTGCGCCTGAGCTGCAACAAAGGCAATTCTGTTCTGGTGGGGCACCAGAGTGACAGGCTTGTATTCAGTTGCCGCATCCAGTTCGCCTTCTTCCTTGAACGCGATGGCGCGACTGAGAATGCGCCCGTCGAGCTCCGGCAAGACCACATGCATGGCAAGATCTCGCGCGGATAGTCCTCTGGGGCTTTCCTCCCATGCCTGTTGCGAAGAGCCGGACAGCATGACCTGTAGAACAGGGCAGTCGTAGCCATCCAGAAATGTCGGTTCGGGCGCGCCACCAGCCTTGGACAGTGCAAAGGCCGTGCAATTGAGAAAGACGTCTGGCTTAAGAGACAGAAAGACTTGCTGCAAAAATTCTTGCGCCTCAGAATCCTTAAGGCTCGGAACGAACAGCGCCAATGGATGAAGCCCGAGATCCCTCAAACCATCACATAGATCATCAATCGGAGCCGTCATGGCGCTTTGCACATAGGACCGATAGAAGAGGATCGGGACGACCGGTCGATTTGCCAGCGCCGTGGTTTCCTCGAGATAGCAATTTATGCCCTCGTCACCACTGTAACTCTTGCCCGCAGAATAGATACCAACGCGCGGCAGAGGAGACGGGAAGGGAACCGTGTCCGCCGCACCATCGAAGCAGATCGAGGCGAAGTCCATGAGATGGACAAGGTTTTCTTGCCCTCCCTCAACGAAGTATCGCCAAGCCCGACGCACCTCGGCGACAGGCTCACTGGACAGGGACGCCAGACTCTCATCCCACTTGTCATCGCCGGGCATGACGAAAAGCTTGACGCCAAACCCGCGCGACAGGCGTTGCAATTGCTCCAGCCCGTAGCGCCAATACTCGATGCCGCCCAGCACCCGCACGATGATCACCTTGGCATGCCGCGCCGTCTGCTCGACATAGAGATCAACTGAATAGGGGTGATTGAGCGCCATCAGATTGACGAGGCGCAGGCTCAGATCACGTCTCTGGCGCAAGGCCTCAGACGCACTCAAGGCGGACAGTTCGCTATCGGCGGCCGACAGGATCAGGATGTCGCCGGGCGATTGGCCCAGATCGACAGCGTCCTCTCCGTCATCAATACGGCCTGCCTGCGGAGCGAGTATATGCATATTGGGCTACCTCTTTGTCCGTCAGGACAGCTTGGCGGCAACGGCGGACTGATCGAAATCCTTGAGCCCGATAACCACCAGTCCCGTGGCATCCGACGCAACGCTGTCGAACCAGCAGTCAACACGGCGACCGACCGCCTGCACGACGACCCGTGCCTTCTTGCCCTCGATGGCGGCATATCCCTTGACCCTCAGGATCCCCGGCTGGGTCAGCGTTTCACCGACCGCCGCTTCGATTTCGGCCATCGACTGGAAAACGCGGGGTGGTACCACAACGGAGTGGAAATCATCGTGATGATGATGATGGTGATGATCGTGGTCGTGATCATGATCGTCATCGTCGTGATCATCATCATGGTCGTGGTGGTGATGATAGTGCGCGGCTTCACGTCCCGCCATGTCTTCTTCGGCCTCTGAATCAAGGCCCAAAAGCACCGCGGTGGAGAGATTGCCATTCGTTGACGGGATCATTTTCACACCATCGCGGGCATGATCGGAGACCAGTTTCTCGACGGCTGCCATGGCTTCGGCTGAGACCAGATCGGCCTTTGACAAGACGATGAGATCTGCGCACTTGAGCTGATCATTGAACAATTCGTCGATCGGACTGTCGTGATCAAGACTCTCGTCCGAGGCGCGCTGGCGGGCGATGGCCTCTTCATTTTGGCTGTAATGCCCTTCGCTCAAGGCGGCGGCATCGGCAATCGTTACGACCCCATCGACGGTGACAGATGCCCGGACGCTCGGCCACTGGAATGCCTGAACCAGTGGTTGGGGCAGGGCGAGGCCGGATGTTTCAATCACGATATGGTCCGGTTTTGGGTCCCGCGCGATGAGCTTTTCCATCGTCGGCAGGAAGTCCTCGGCCACCGTGCAGCAAATGCAGCCATTCTTCAGTTCGACCACGTCGTCATCGGTGCAATTCGGATTGCCGCAATCCTTGAGCATGTCACCATCGAATCCCATATCCCCGAACTCGTTGACGATCAGAGCGATGCGCTTGTCACCAGCCTGCGAAATCAGGTTGCGAATGAGTGTTGTCTTGCCGGAACCGAGAAAACCGGTCACGACGGTTGCGGGGATTTTCTTGCCAACAATGGGAGGAGTAAAATTCATGTCGAGCCTCAATCGGATCTTTCGGAGAAATTGGGAGAAGGGTGCAGGCGCACGAGGGTGTTCTTGCGCACATGTGGAGGCCGGGCACGCCATGGTGGGAGCCCATTTTCAGCCTCATGAAAACTTTGGGTAAAGGAGACGATGTCCGCAATGCGCTCTTCGCTTGGGTCCAGTTGGCCAATGACAAAGCCAAATTTCCCTTGCGCGCGCAGGGCAACCGTGCAGGAAGACTGACATCCATTCATGCATTCGACCGGCTCGACGCTAAACGCTTCATCGAGGTCCGGGGTGCGGCCAAAGGCATTCTGTAGCGCCTCGAACAGCTGTTGACCTTCACAGCTCTCGCTGGTCGCATCCGCGCTCTTGGCTTCGTCGTTGGCTGTGTCCGGATCAATCGCACGGGGGCGTTTGCAGCTTACGCAGACCTGCAGCACTCCGGCCTTGGAGGACATGGATGTTCCTTTCTTGAACCCGGCAGTCAAACTGCGGGAATCAAACAGGCCAGCCGAAAGGGAATCAAATGAGGAAGCAAACGCGCTGCCACACCTCCGATACACCCCGACCGGTCGTGAATGGGTTCGGGTGGCAGGTCTCCTGGCTCACGGTCTGACACCTTTTCCCTTCCCGGACCGGGCGGTCCAGTGGCTAAAAAAGGCAATCCGCTTACAGTTGCGGGGGCAGCCATGGCATTGGCCCCGATTTGGGTCGTCCGCACCATGTTCCCTTTTCATCTCTAGCGAGATCCATCTCGCAGAGAACCATCCTGAGCATTCTTGTGCGCGATTGTCATCCCGTTGTCAATGCGGCGCGTTTTCTGATTGCAAATCCGTCGAACTGTTGATGCACAATCTTGCTTTCAAACTGGATTGATCTTGATTTTGACCTCAGGACACTGTGAGATGGTGCTTATATAATCATAATCATGGCACGGTGGTTTCCACTGAACAGCGCAACCGCAATTATTACAGAGATTCATTCATGAAATTTTCCCTTGTCTCTCTTGCCAGAAATGCTCTGAATTATCATCAGGACTGGCCCCGTCAATGGCGCAGCCCGCCACCCAAGAAACAGTATGACGTGGTCATCATCGGCGGCGGGGGACATGGCCTTGCAACAGCCTATTATCTGGCCAAGGAGCACGGGATCACAAATGTTGCTGTGCTCGAAAAAGGCTGGCTCGGCGGCGGCAACACGGGGCGCAACACCACCATCATTCGTTCCAACTATCTGTGGGATGAAGCAGCCCATCTTTATGAGAAATCCCTCTCGCTGTATGAGGGCCTGTCAAAAGATCTCAACTACAACATCATGCTCAGCCAGCGCGGCGTGCTCAATCTTGCCCACACTTTGCAAGATGTGCGCGACACCAAACGGCGGGTCAATGCCAACAAGCTTAACGGCATTGATGCCGAGTGGCTGGATGCTGAGGGCGTGAAGAGCTTCTGCCCGACCATCAGCATCGACAAGGACGCCCGCTATCCCGTGCTCGGCGCATCCTTGCAGAAGCGCGGAGGCACGGCCCGCCATGATGCGATTGCCTGGGCCTATGCAAGAGCCGCCGACGAGCGCGGTGTCGACATCATCCAGAATTGTGAGGTCACGGGCATCACCAGTGATGCGGGCAAGGTCACCGGCGTTGAAACGTCAAAGGGTGCGATCAAGGCCAACAAGGTTGCTATTTGCGTTGCGGGCAACTCTACTGTGCTTGCCGACATGGCAGGCTTTCGCCTTCCCATCGAGAGCTACCCGCTTCAGGCCATGGTGTCCGAACCGATCAAACCTGTGCTCGACTGCGTCGTGATGTCCAATGCGGTCCATGTCTATGTCAGTCAGTCCGATAAGGGAGAGTTGGTGCTCGGGGCCGGGATCGACGCCTATCATTCCTACGCGCAGCGCGGTTCGTTCCATGTGATCGAACACCAGATCGCCGCTCTGACCGAACTCTTCCCGATCTTTTCGCGCCTTCGTCTGATGCGCACATGGGGCGGTATCGTGGACACCTGTCCTGACGCCTGTCCGATCATCAGCAAGACACCGGTTGAGCATCTCTACATGAATGGCGGCTGGGGCACCGGTGGGTTCAAGGCGATCCCCGGTTCGGGCTTTGCCTATGCCCACACGATTGCCCGCGATGATCCGCATCCGCTCAACGCGCCGTTTTCGCTTGAGCGGTTCACCACCGGGCATCTTATCGACGAACATGGCGCCGCAGGCGTCGCGCACTAGGGGAGGGACAACCAATGCTCAAGATCGAATGCCCCTATTGCGGCGAACGGGATGAAATCGAATTTCACTATGGCGGCGAAGCGCACCGCGCTCGCCCCGAGAATCCGGGCAAGCTCAGCGATGAGCAGTGGGCGGATTATCTCTTCATGCGCTCCAACAAGAAGGGCCTCAAGCGCGAGCGCTGGAACCATTCACACGGCTGCCGCCGCTGGTTCAACGTGGTCCGGGATACCACCGATCATACCGTCATCGGCTCTTATGGCATGGGTGAACAGCCAACTCTCGCCGATCTGAAAAAGCGTAAGACCGGAGGCAGCAGCAAATGACAGACAATCGACTCCCGACCGGCGGTCTGATCAATCGCTCTCAGCCGATCCGCTTCCAGTTTAATGGCACCTACTACATGGGCTATGAAGGCGACACGCTGGCTTCGGCCCTGTTGGCCAATGACATCCATATGGTCGCCAGAAGCTTCAAATATGGTCGCCCGCGGGGCATCATGACGGCGGGCCCGGAAGAACCCAACGCGATTGTTCAGTTGAACCGGGTCACGTCAAACTGCACGGAACCGGCCACCAAGGCAACGGAAGTTCCCCTAAGGCCATCGCTCGTCGCTAGCCAGATCACGGCTGCGCCTTCGCTCGACTATGATCTCAAATCCCTTGGCACCCTCATGCACAAGGGCATGGCGGCCGGTTTCTATTACAAGATGATGTTCGGCTCGCGCCTCCTCTGGCATCATCTGTTTGAGCCGATGATCCGTCGGGCTGCCGGTTTTGGCAAGGCACCCCAAGGCGCTGATCCGGACGTCTATGACCACATGCACAGGCATGTTGATATTCTCGTTGTTGGTGCCGGTCCTGCCGGGCTCGCGGCTGCCCGCGAAGCTGCCGCCAGCGGTGCCCGTGTCATGATCGCGGACATGCAAGGCCGTTTTGGCGGATCTTTGATGTCCCAGTCGCGTGAAATCGATGGTCAGCCCGGTCTTGAATGGGTGGATGGTGTGGTCAATGAGCTTGCCGCGAGTGACGAGGTCACGCTGCTGCCCAACACCAATGTATTCGGCTATTACGATCAGAACTATCTGATGGCGGTCGAAAAGCGTCTCGACCATACGGGCGAGGTTTCCTCTCCGGACAACTGCCGCCAACGCCTCTGGCACATTCGGGCCAGCAAGGTCATTCTTGCTACAGGCAGTCACGAAAGACCGCTTGTCTTTGGCGACAATGATCGGCCCGGTATCATGCTTGCCGGATCGGTGCAAACCTACATCAATCGCTATGCCGTGCTCCCCGGCAAACGCGCCATTCTGTTTGCCAACAACGATGCCGCCTATGAAGCGGCTCTCGATTTCCGCAAGGCAGGCGGCGATCTGGTCGCGGTCATCGACAGCCGCTTTGATCCCAGCGGCCCACTCTATGAAGAGGTTTTCGCAACTGGCACCATGATCCTCAGGGGCCATGTGGTCACCAGCACCTTGGGCAACAAGCGGTTCACGGGCCTTGATGCCGCGCCATGGGATGGCGAGGCCTTGATCGGCAAGACGCAGCGGCTGGAAGCTGACATCCTGATGATGTCGGGCGGCTATAGCTCCGTTGTGCATCTCTTCAGTCACGCGGGCGGTAAGTTGAGGTATGACGAGGACGCTGTTTGCTTCCGCCCGGATCGTTATGGCCAGAAAGACGCAGTCTGCGTCGGTGCGGCAAATGGAGAATTCACCCTTGCTGATGCCTTGCGTGCTGGCAGCAGGGAGGGAACAAAAGCCCTCAAGGAAACCGGCTTTGAAGGCCGCAAGACTGCCCGGCGCTATCGTGTCGTTGAGCCCGATACCGGATTGCCCGAGCCATGCTGGCTGGCTCCATCGGACCATCCCGTCGGCAAGGGGCCGAGCAAGCACTTCGTTGATTATCAGAATGATACCACTGCAGCCGATATTCATCTCGCCGCGCGGGAGGGCTTTGAATCCGTAGAACATATGAAGCGCTACACCTTGACCGGATTTGGCACCGATCAGGGCAAGCTGGGCAATGTCAACGGTCTTGCAATCCTGTCTGAAGTGTCCGGCATATCAATCCCAGACACCGGCACCACGACCTTCCGCCCGCCTTACACGCCGGTGACGTTCGGGGCATTGGCTGGCCGGGCCGTGGATGACCTCAGCGATCCGGTCCGCACCACCTCGATTCATGAGGCGCACGTCAAACTGGGCGCCGAGTTTGAAAATGTCGGCCAGTGGAAGCGACCCTGGTTTTACCCCAGAGGCAATGAGGGCATTGACGAAGCGGTGCGGCGAGAGTGTCAGGCGGTGCGTTTCCATGTCGGCATGCTCGATGCTTCGACCCTTGGGAAAATCGACGTAAAAGGCCCGGATGCAGCCGAATTCCTCAACCGTATCTACACCAACAATTTTGCTGCCCTCAAGCCCGGACGGTGCCGATATGGCATCATGTGCGGCGAAGACGGCATGGTGATGGATGACGGTGTGACGGCGCGCCTTGCTAACGACCATTTCACCATGACAACGACGACGGGCGGTGCCGCTGCGGTGCTTGATCATCTGGAGGATTATCTCCAGACGGAATGGCCCGAGCTCGACGTCTATTGCACCTCGGTCACAGAACAATGGGCAACCATTGCCATCAACGGACCGCTGGCCCGGCAGGTCATGCAGGCTTTAAACCCTGACGTCGACTGGTCGGCGGAAGCCTTCCCGTTCATGTCGTTTCAGCAGGTTGACATCGGCGGCGTCAAGGCGCGGGTGTTCCGCATTTCCTTTACTGGCGAGCTTGCGTTCGAAATCAATGTGCCATCACGCTACGGCCTTTCTCTCTGGCGCATGGTCTGTGCCGCAGGCGAGCCTTTTGGCATAACGCCCTATGGCACCGAGACCATGCATGTGCTGAGGGCTGAAAAGGGCTTCATCATCGTCGGTCAGGATACCGATGGCTCTGTCACGCCGCAGGATCTGGATATGGACTGGATCGTCTCCAAGAAGAAGGACGATTTCATCGGAAAGCGCTCCTTTTCGCGCCCCGACACGAGCCGCAGCGATCGCAAGCAGTTGGTTGGTCTGCTGACAGACGATCCAACCTTTGTGCTTGATGAAGGCGCGCAAATTCTTGAAAATCCGGACGCGCCAACGCCGATCCCGATGCTGGGCCATGTCACATCCAGCTACTGGAGTGAGCATCTGGGGCATTCGATCGCCTTTGCTTTGATTAAGAATGGTTTCCGGCGCAAGGGGGACTATCTGCACAGCTTCTCGTTGGGCAACTGGCAGAAGGTCAAAGTCGTTGATCCAATCTTCTATGACAAATCAGGAGCCCGTCGCGATGGCTGAACAAGAGCAAACACGCCTAACGGCCCGGTCGCCATTGGGGGCTTTCCCCGGATTTATCCAGCCTGAACGCTTCACGGATGTAGCTTTGGAAGAAGTCCCGCATCTCACTCAGATCAGCATCAGGGGCAATCCTTCGAACCGAAGCTTCACATCCGGGATCAAGCAGGGTCTTGATGTGGCGCTTCCCATCAAGGCTGGCAATGTGAATGAGAAGGGCGGCAATGCCGCGCTTTGGCTGGGGCCGGATGAATGGCTGATCGTGACGCCGGATGACGATCCCGCCGCCCGTGTCGGTGCGCTGGAAGCAGCCGTCGGCGAGGCCACCTGTTCAATCGTTGATGTCTCGGACAATCGCACCACGTTGAAGCTGTCAGGGCCGAACAGCTGGACGGTCCTAAACAAGGTCAGTTCGCTTGATTTCCATCCAAGTCATTGGAAGAGGGGGACATGTGCCGGTTCCCTGTGTGGCCACGCGCAGGCCTTCTTCTGGCAACGGTCAGCCGAGCCTGAGTTCTATATTCTTGTGCGCAATTCATTCGCTCGCTACACCGCAGCTTTGTTGCTCGATGCCATGCAGGAATTCCGCATTCGCGATGAGTGAGTCACCGCTTCAATTCATCAAAAAAACCGCCTTGCTACCAAGGCGGGTTTTGTCTTTCCAGATTTAGGACCAAAGATCTAGTCGGTATAGAATTTCCGCCGCGCATCCTGCTCAACGCCCAAAACCATCTGCAGCTCGGCGAGCTTGCGAAATTCTTCTTCGCGCTCTTCCTCGGTTTCGACCGTGTTGAGCTTTTCATACTGATCGGCGATTGCCTTCTTCAGCTCAATCTCACGCGGAAGTGCTCCGGTTTCTTCCAGAATCCGGTAGCCGGCCTTCAGAAATGTGTCATCACTCTGCTTGGGCGGATTGGGCTTGCGCGCGCGCTTGTAGCCATCCAGCAAACCTTCGGCTTTCACCTTGGCAACGAGATATTCCGTGACGTCTTTATTGGCCATCCTTCACTCCATCAAAGCGGTTTGCTTCCTCCCTGAAATATAGGAGCAAATCCGTCAATTTTCAATCAACACAAAGCGTTGCCCTCAACAGATAGCGATCTGTTCACTCACAAACGCAAGGGACTGGCGCTAACCGAGCAATTCCGCATAGTCGAGATCGTCAAGTCCTGCCTTGCGGCGCGCCGCTGTCAGCGTGTTCGCCATCAAAAGCGCAATCGTCATCGGCCCGATGCCGCCGGGCACTGGGGTGATATATCCAGCCCGCTCAGCAGCGCTATCATAGTCGACATCTCCAACAAGCCTTGTCTTGCCTTCGCCGCGTTCAGGGGCGGGTATGCGGTTCATGCCCACGTCAAGAACAACCGCGCCCTCCTTGATCCAGTCACCCTTGACCATCTGGGGCCGTCCGACCGCTGCAACAAGAATATCAGCGCCGCGCACGATGTCTTCCAGATTTTGCGTACGGCTGTGCGCGATTGTGACGGTGCAGCTTTCGGCCAACAACAACGCCGCCATCGGCTTGCCCACGATATTGGAGCGCCCGATGACCACGGCATCCTTGCCTGACAGGTTGCCAATGGCTCGTTTGGCTAGAATGAGTGTTCCGGCAGGGGTGCAGGGCACCATGGCCTTGTCCCGCGCGCCTGAGGTGAGCAGCCCGACGTTGATAGGGTGGAACCCGTCGACATCCTTGTCAGGACGGATGAGATCCAGAACCTTGGCTTCATCGATATGATCGGGCAGGGGCAATTGCACCAGAATGCCGTGGATGGCATCGTCTTCATTCAGCTTTGTGATGAGGTCCAGCAACTCGGCTTCGCCGATGTCAGCGGATAGAGCGTGCTCAACCGAATGAAAATGACATTCCTTGGCCGCCTTGCCTTTGGACGCAACATAGACCTTGCTAGCCGGATCCTCACCAACGATCACCACAGCAATGCCGGGCACGACGCCAGTCTCGCCAATCAGCGTTTCGGCCTCCTTGGCGATCTTTTCTCTCAGTTCGGCAGCGATGGCCTTGCCGTCAATGCGCACTGCAGTCATGGCGTTCTCCTGACGTGAATTGGCCCGAGAAGAAACACCGGGCGGAAGAGCTTGTGCCCTTCCTATAGACCGGTTATGGCCGTCCTTCAATCACGCCCGCGCGGAATAGGTGGAAAGATATCGATAAATTCGAGACCAAAGAGAGACCTTTTCCACTCGGAGGCGACCTTGCACCTCGACCTCAATCCCATATATTCAATATGAGGATGATCAAGCGGTGACAATCCATCCGGCTTGGTTGCAGGCATTTCAGCAAATTCAATTATTAGGAACAGAAATATCATGACCCTGAAACTCAAAGTCATTATCGGCTCAACCCGTCCGGGACGCGTCGGCCCCAAGATTGCGACATGGGTCGAAAAGGCGTCCAAGGCCCATGGAAAATTCGATGTTGAACTGGTGGATTTGGCTGATATCAATTTGCCGATACTGGATGAGGCAAAGCATCCGGCCATGCAGGACTATGAACATGAGCACACCAAACGCTGGAGCGCCATCATCGCCGATGCTGATGCCTTTGTTTTCGTCACACCCGAATATGACTTCCATGCACCTGCGTCTCTCGTCAACGCCGTGCAGACCTTGCTGAAGGAATGGGCCTACAAGCCCGCCGGTGTCGTCAGCTACGGCGGCATTTCCGCCGGCCTTCGCTCGGCTCAGGTTCTGCGCTCCCTGCTTGGCAATGTTGGCGTTGCTGCAATTCAGCAGTCCGTGCCCATTCCTTTCTTCCCGGACTTCATTGATGACGATGGTGTCTTTACACCGAACGAGAAAATGGATGAGGGCATGACCCTGATGCTCGTCGAGCTTGAAAAATGGGCCGGAGCGCTCAAGCCCCTACATACGAGCTGATCCTCTCAAGCTTTGGAACATTTTACGGCACCCGAATGACAGGTTCATTCCGGTGCCGTTTCATATTGGCGAGAAGCTCTGCCAAAGCTATGGACCAAGATAGACCAAGACATATGGGGATAAGTTTGCTGCAATTTCCCCTTCATCCCTTTCCCTTAAAAGCCCAAATGCTGTTAAATCGGACCAGCAAATAAAAGGAAAACAAACATGGCTAGAATTCACTGGCTTGGTGCTGGGCTGTCATCCGTGCCCGGCATCCGCCGTTTGATTAGCAACAATCACCCCGTCACCCTGTGGAACCGCACGATCGCCAAAGCCGAAGCCGCAACTGCTGGCCTCACTGGCGATTTCGATATCAAAGCCTTCACGTTCGAAGCGCTGGCTGAATGCCTGAAACCCGGCGACGTTGCGGTCTCCATGCTGCCCGCGACAATGCATCTTGAGGTCGCCAAACTGTGTCTTGAAAAGAAGGCGCATTTTGTATCTTCGTCCTATATCAGCCCCGAAATGGCCGAGCTCGACAAGCAAGCCAAAGCTGAAGGGCTGTGCAATGTGAACGAAGTCGGTCTTGATCCCGGTCTCGATCACCTGCTGGCCCATCTGCTAATGGCCGAGTATCAGGCGAGCGACGCGTTCGATCCGAAAAATTCCCACGAATTCCGGTCCTACTGCGGCGGCTTCCCCGCTGTTGCCAACGACTTCCGCTACAAGTTCAGCTGGTCACCGCTTGGCGTGCTCAAGGCACTGAAAAGCCCGGCCAAGGCCATTATGGGCAATGAAGTCGTCACCACAGAAAAGCCGTGGGACGCCATCAGTGACTATTCCGTCACGCTTCCCAAAGGATCGGAAACCTTCCAGTCCTATCCGAACCGGGACTCCTTGCCCTTCATGTCCCAATATGGCTTTGGCAACGATTGGAACATGCACACCTTCGTTCGCGGCACGCTGCGCCTTGATGGCTGGTCCGATGCCTGGGCCGACATTTTCCAATTTGTCGAGCATGATGCCGATGGGCAGGAGGGCCTTGCCAAACTGGAAGCGCTGAGCGAGCAGCTCTGGACCGATCATTCCTATGATGAAGGCGAGCCGGACCGTGTCGTGCTGGTTGTCGAACTCAAGGCTTCCCGAGATGGCGAAGCTGTCTGGCACAAGGATTATGTACTCGATGCCATCGGCAACAAGGACACGTCAGCCATGGCGCGTCTGGTGTCTGTCCCTGTCAGCCTTGCGATTGAAGCGGTGCTCAATGGCGAATTGCCGGCAGGGGTACAGGCAGGGCCGACCAGTCCTACGACCATTCACCGCTGGTTCGAGGAACTGAAAAAACAGGGCGACGAGTTCCACCTCACCAGCCATGTTGGCTGATGGGGCGTCACCCAATCTGAAATCCATGAAGGCAGTCTTTCCGGAGGCTGCCTTTTTTTGAGTCACCACGACATCAAGACCAAGCGCCAGTTTGCACAAATCTTTGCCATGGTGAAAATATCGGCAAACTGTTTCCTTCACACGACCAACAATCCACTTTGTCAGGCGAACTCCGGCAATCTGACGGAACCGGTATTTGACCGTCTTGCGCACCTTTATTTTTTCCAGCAAAGCTCTGAGAAAACACCGGTTTTCATAACCGGAACAATCATCTTTCTGGAGTAATTTCATGACCAATGAAAAGAGAAGAATCCATTGGCTGGGTGCCGGATTGGCGTCCGTTCCGGGCATAAGGCGGTTGGCCGTGAAGGGCTATCCGCTTCATCTATGGGAACGGGATCTGGACAGGGCGCGCGTCGCCATTCGCGGCTTGGAAGACAGGGTCAATCTTTGCTTGGCTGATGAGGGCGCGCTTGAGAAAGCCGTGCGGGCAGGGGATGTCGTGATCTCCATGCTGCCATCGGCTATGCACGATGAAACTGCAAAACTGTGCCTTGGCAAGGACGCGCACTTCATTTCGTCTTCCTACACATCGCCTGCGATGCGCGCAATGAATGCCAGCGCCAAAGCCAAGGGGCTGTCGTTCGTCAACGAAGTTGGCCTCGATCCCGGCATTGATCATCTCCTTGCCCATCTGCTGATTGACGACTATCGCAACAGCCCTGAGTTCGATCCGCAGAATGCCCACGACTTCCAGTCCTATTGCGGCGGGTTTCCGGCCATTGCCAATGATTTCAAATACAAGTTCAGTTGGTCCCCGTTGGGCGTCCTCAAGGCACTCAAAAGCCCCGCACGCGCCATCCTTGAGGGGCAAACTGTCGATATCGCCCGACCATGGGATGCGGTTGAGGATTACCCAGTGGATCTCAACGGTATGAGCGAGACCTTCCAGTCATACCCCAACCGGGATTCCCTGCCATTCATGGCTCATTACGGCATCGACGATAGCTGGAATGTAGAACGGTTCGTTCGCGGCACCCTGCGCCTTGATGGCTGGGCCGATGCATGGCGCGACATCTTCAAGTCGCTCGAAGCTTCCGACACGACGGAAGACGAGCTCAAAGGCCTCAGTGATCGCCTCTGGGCCGATCACGCCTATCAGGACGGCGAAAGGGATCGTGTGGTGCTGTCGGTGGAACTAAAAGTGACCAATCAAGGGGAAACAGTCTGGCACAAGGCCAAGAGCATTGCTGCCTGCGGCACTGCAAAGAGCAGTGCCATGGCGCGGCTCGTTTCCATCACCATGAGCCTGGCGGCTGAAGCGCTCTGGCGCGGACAACTCGATGCGGGTGTCATCACAACGCCAAAAGATCCCGCCACAATCCGCGCGTGGCTCGAAACCATCGCGGAAAACGGCGATTTGGTCCACCACACCGATTATATGGCCGAAGAACGCATGATCGCGGCTGAGTAAGCCTCGGGAGGAGGAAGGGCAGCCCTAAAAATAACAAACGGGCAGCCCTTCCTCAATAGATCGCCGAGATCAGGATGCTTGCTGAATGACTTCCTGCTGAGCCTGCTGTTTGGTCAGCAACTTGCCCTGTTCGTTGCGGGCCAGAAGCTCCCGCGCCTTGGCATATTTGTCGTCATACCAGAAGATGGTGCAACCGTTGCAGCCTCGGCCGCAGCAGCCCTCTTTGCCCAGACGCGGGCTTTTAATAGACCGTTTGGTCTGGTCGTCATCCATCGCGGTCTGAAGCTTGGCATTCTTGCGCTCATAAAGACCTGCGTCGCCATGGCCAAGCTCGAGATCGTGCGCCTCGGCGTCGTGCTTCAGACGTGCCCATTGGGCCGGTGTCAAGGCCCGTTCCTTGCGCAAAACCGTCATGACCGGCACATGCTCTTTGAGCATGTCGGGATCTTCATGATCGAACAGGGAGTAGGGGACGCGAATATGGGGTTTGGTGCCCGGATTGACCGTATCCAGCACCTTGCCGGACTTGGCATCCTCGAACTCGTAAAGCCGGATTGCGATCGGTGCCCGCAGGTTGGGCGACACCAGCTCGATGACATCACCGGCCTCGAGCTTGTTCTTGACCGCTACGATGAATGCGTCGTCCCGGACTTCCGCTACAAGACCGGCAAACTCCCATTCGGCGAAGGTGGACGTCTCTTCATAGCCATGGGCATAATTGGACAGACGACCTTCGTGGAAGGCAAGGGTGTAACCGCGGTTGGGCACCGTCGCCAATTCTTCCATGTAAGGTTCCGGGTCCCAGCTCTCCGGATCCTTGTACCAGTCATCGATTGCCATGCGATAGGCTCGCGCAACGAGTGCCACATAGTAGGGGCTTTTGCCGCGCCCCTCGACCTTGAGGCTGTCGATGCCGATGGAGAGATAATCGGGCAGTTTGGGCATGATGCAAAGATCACGGCTGTTCAGGATATAAGAGCCGCGTTCATCCTCGACGATCTGCATCAATTCGCCGGGGCGCTGCTCTTCCTCAAGGAAGAAGTCGAACAGTTCGAGATTCTCGTCACTGAGCTTTAGTTCGCGTACGGTGCCATCGCGCAGCTTCATGTGGACCTTGTACTTCCAGCGGCAGCTGTTGGCGCAGGACCCCTGATTGGCGCCACGCTCGGCCATGAAGTTGGACAACAGGCAACGGCCCGAATAGGTCATGCACATGGAGCCATGGACAAAGGCTTCAAGTTTGAGATCGGGGCATTTTTCGCGCACTTCGGCCAATTCCGCGTAAGAGACTTCGCGCCCCATGACCACGAGGCTGGCACCTTGTGTCTCCCAGAATTTGACCGATTGCCATGAGCAGACGTTGGCCTGGGTGGAGACATGAAGCTCCAACTCAGGTGCCTGAGCTTTTACGAACATGAAGACGCCGGGGTCAGCGACGATCAAACCATCCGGCTTGACCTTGCGCACGGTCTCGACATATTGCGGCAGCTTGTCGATATCCTTGTTGTGCGAGAAGAGATTGAGCGTCAGATAAACACGCTTGCCATGGGCATGCGCAAACTCGATGCCTTCGACGACATCCTCCAACGTCATCTGCGACTTCGTCCGCAATGACATATCGGGCGTTCCCATATAGATGGCGTCGGCCCCATAGAGCACTGCGATTTTCAGTTTTTCCAGATTGCCCGCAGGCATCAGCAGCTCCGAGCGTTCTGGGCGCACGGGCTTAACGGGGCTCTTGGCAAGATCCGGATCGACGGACATCGATATCTCCTCGGTTTTCATGAGGCGAGACTATTAGCAAAGTTGCGATGGGCTGACCAGTCCCAAAGAATTGTTCGGTTTCCGACAAAAAGAGTGGATTGGCGTGCTCACTTGATCGAGCTTCTACTATCCGTTCTCTTACCATGGTATTTTGCTCAGGAGAAACCGGCTCTGTCTGACCATTGGTGCCGACACCCCCTCAAGGGGCCGCTTTCTTTTGGAGGCAAGTATGTATCTTTCAGGTGAGCACCGGATCAAGTCCACTCCGGCAAAAGTTCGACGGCAATTTGAAAATCCAGAAACGCTGAAACGCACTGTGCCTCATGCCGTTTCGGCTTATACGAACAGCTCGGGCAAAACCATCATCACAGTCAACAGTCTGCGTTCCGAGGGCGAGGTCGTTCAATATGTGTATTTTGTCGAGCCGGGCGAAACGGTGAATGACTTCACGATCTATTGGAAGCCACTTGATGAAAAGGCTTTGTTTGCGGAAGTCGCCATTCATTGCACGCTCAGACCTGATGGAGACTCTACGGTCGTTTCATTCAACGCAAACCTAGAATTCCTGACGGAAGATCATTATCTTAAGGAGGATAAGAAAAACGCAGTGATGCTTGGCATCACAGAGCTGCTTGAAGAGGTGGCAGACAATATGGATAAGGAGCAAAGGCCCATGACCGACCAGAAATCCGACCTCGAAGAAGCGGTCTCCAAGGCAGAAGACGCCGTCACAGAACTGGAACAGGAAGCTGAAGAAGCCGCGGTCAAAGGCGTTTGGGGTGGCCCTCAAATGTGGGGGTGGATCGCCCTTGCCGTCGTTATTGTCGTTTTGCTGATCTTCTTCCGCTAGACGGTTTCAGCTCAGTGATCAGGGTGGCCGCTCAAGCGACGCATGAGTTTAGGATGCATTTCTGTTGCGATGCGGCGTGACCCGATGCAGGTCCTTTTCCTTTTCGTCCGTTCCGGAAGAGCGGCGGGGTGTTACGCGGTGGAGATCTCGCGATTCCTGCTCGGCTGCGTCACCCGCCTGCGTAACCAGACGCTCAAAGTCTCGCTCACGCACATCATGCTCGATGTCTTCGATCCGTTCGGTCGCAATCCCCATATGATCCAGAGCCTCACGCCCGAAGGTTATCCCACTCTCAAACGTTTCGCGGATGGAGTAATCAACATCGCGCAAGGATAGCTCAAGCGCGTGCGCCCTGTCCGTCGCCCGACAGAAAATCGCAGCCTTCGGAAAGGCCTCCTTGATCACATCAATGGCCTGAGCCATGACCTGTTCGCTTTCCACACACAGCGCAATCAGAATGGCTTCTTCCGCCCCGGCCGCACGCATGACGTCCTCTCGCGTTGCGTCACCATAATAGACGGGCAGGCCGAAACGGCGGGCGTTCGCGATACGGCGGGCATTGTTGTCTATGGCGACAACGCGCAACCCCTCGGCCATCAGCATCTGCGAGGCCACCATGCCGAAACGCCCAAATCCGACGACAAGCACATGTGGCGTGCTGACATCAACGGCGTCGATTTCCTGTTCGGGTATTTCCGGATGCCTTCTCGCGTAATAATCGGACAGCCAGTCGTAGGCCTTGCCAACGAACGGGGTGGCGACCATGGTCAGAATGACGATCGCGGACATGATGGAAAACTGCTCGCTCGCCAGCCCTGCAGCCGTTGCCGAGGCAAACAGCACAAAGGCAAATTCGCCGGCCTGCGGCAGGGCCACGGCGATATGAATTGCATCCGTATGTGAGGAGCCTGTCACGCGAGCAAGCAGCCACAGGATGCCCCCCTTGATCGCCATGACAACCACCACACCCGCCAGAATCAATGGCAGATAGGATAGGGTCACCGACAGATCCAGCGTCATTCCGACGGTCATGAAGAACAATCCCATCAGCAAGGAGCGAAACGGAAAAATATCAGCTTCGAGCGTGTGGCGAAAACTCGATTCAGCCAACATGATGCCGGCCAGAAACGTGCCCAGAGCCATGGATAGCCCGGCCCAGTTCATCAATGCCGCACTGCCCAAGGCGACGAGGAGAGCGGCGGCGAGCATGATTTCGCGCGCACCGGTGTTGGCAAGGAGCGAAAAGAGGTGCGAGAGAACATAGCGCCCGATGACAATCACCAACAGCACTGCCGTCACTGTCACTCCGATCTGTTCAAGAACGCTGCCATCTCGGTGTAAACTGGCAGATGGCGCCAAAATCCCGACCATCGCGAGTAGAGGAACAATCGCAATATCCTGCATCAGAAGGATACCGAAGGCGCGCTGTCCATAGGCAGATGAAAAGTGTCCGCGCTCTTTCAGGATCTGCACGGCAAAGGCCGTGGATGACAAAGCCATGCCAAAGCCGCCAATCAACGCATATTCCTGCGGCAACCCAATCAGCATCATCAGCCCGGCAAGCGCCAACCCGGTGAGGAGGATCTGGCTCGACCCCAAGCCGAAGATATCGCCTTTCATGCGCCAAAGACGGTTGGGTTTGAGCTCGAGTCCCAAAACGAACAACAGCAACACCACACCAAGATCGGCAATGGGCCGAACGCTATCGACACTCTGAATGAAGGACAGTCCGAAGGGGCCGATCACGACACCGGCACCCAGATAGCCGATGATCGCCCCGACGCCAAGCCGTTTGGCAATCGGAACCGCGACGACCGCAGCACCGAGATAAACGATTGCTTCATTGAAAATTGTCGGATCTGCTGTAGCGGCCATGAAAACAATCTTCTGGAATCAAAGAATTACCGATGTTATCCACCTAAGCGGAAGTACCGATTCAGAGTCTACACCAGTCTAGCAGTCTATGGGGTTGAAAATTCCTTTACGTACACTTTTTCAGCTCGGTAAGGGCTACTGAATCAAAACTGCCCGATGCGGGGGACATCGGGCAGTTATGTAACCTATGGGAAATCGTGCCGGACACTCAGACCCGAGACATGATCTCAGGCTGCGACCCATGCTGGACGCATTTTAGGCGCGGCGGCGACGTTTGCCGCATCCCCAATACCAGTCCCGACGTCCGCCCACATCAAGGTGCACAAAGGAAGAGCGGCAATAGATGCCAACCCCGCCAATGCCCGGAAGCGTCTTGGCATATTTGGCGAGAGCCGATTTTGAAACACCTGGAACACGGATATCAGCAGCCTTGCATTGAATATGCTGAGATTTCCGGGCTCCTCTCACGCGCCGATTGTAGGCAGCCGAGCGATAGCCTGAGGTAATGATCACAGGCTTTCCATAGTGGGTTTCGACCTTTTTCAAAAGCTTGACCAGTTTTGGCTTCAGGCAGGAAAGCTGAACCTTGGCATGCGCCACCTGAAATCCTCCCCTTTTTCCTTTTACTGATTTGGTTTCCAGACCGGCATAGGCAGCAACCGAACGATTGGAAAGATCGGTGTGGGTACTGACGGAGCTGGTGGTCGTTTGGCAAGCGGAAATCAGCATGGCCAGCCCGAGAAAGAGGGCAAGGCGAAGTGCAATAGTCATTCAGTCATCACGGAAGCAAAGGGCTATTCCGTGCCCATAATTCGACGACCGGCCCAGATTCAGCATGCATCTGGCATGCGCGAGCCTTCAAAATCGACGCATTCAAGTTGGCCCGAGCACATGCCGACATCAAACGGATGTGACGCACTCGGACGGTTCATTCAGGTCTCGTTCTAGAGACAGTTAAGAGCCGCTCTTCTGAGGAGCTGGACAGGCACTGCAACCTGGGTTCCGTTTCTGGACGATCCCGATCAAGACAGGTTTGAACACCATATCTTGATTTCGCAAAGGAGCCGTACGCGGTGAAACGATGCTAAAAAAACGACGGCATCGCGCACGCCTGTTTTCAGAACCGCGGGGACAGTTGAAACGGAATTTGGGCGCTTTTATGACAGGTTGGGGAGAAAAGAAACCGCAGCAACTGCATAGCAGCCATGAAAAAGCCCTCCGAAAACAGGTTTCGGAGGGCTTTATTAGTTTTTACTCTTTAACACCAGATCTTGTGTTTACCACTTCCCGGTGTTTTCCATCGAAGCCCAAGGCTCGGCCGGGTCGAGAGGCGGGCCTTTTTGCAACAGTTCAATCGAAATGTTGTTCGGCGAGCGAATGAACGCCATATTGCCATCACGGGGCGGGCGATTGATCACGACACCGGCGTCCATCAGGCTCTGGCAGGTCTCGTAGATATTATCGACTTCGTAGGCGAGATGGCCGAAATTGCGGCCCTCGTCATATTCCTCTGGGTCCCAGTTGTACGTCAGTTCGAGGCAATTTTCGTTGGTGCCGTCAGTGGACAGGAAGATAAGCGTAAATCGACCTTTTTCGTTTTCAACACGGCGAACCTCTTTCAGCCCAAGTTTGTTGCAATAAAAGTCGAGAGACTCTTCAACATCGGTCACGCGCACCATAGTATGGAGATATTTCATAAGATCACATCCTTAAAGCTGAATTGGCAAATGGATTTAGGGGAAATATAGGACCAACATAATGGATTGCAAGAGTCACGACGAAAAGCTCGCGCTCCTTGGCGAGATGATCGAAGAGGCAGAAACGATTGTCGCTTTTACCGGCGCAGGCATCAGCACAGAAAGCGGAATCCCGGACTTCCGCTCGCCGAACGGCCTTTGGTCGCAGATGGACCCGATCATGTTTGACGACTTTGTCGCTTCGGAAGAAACGCGGCTGGAGGACTGGCGCCGCCGCTTCATCATGAACAAGGATTTCGCGGTCGCAAAACCCAACGAAGGACACAAGGCGCTGGTCAGGATGGCCAAGTCCGGCAAGCTGATCAGCACGATCACCCAGAACATCGATGGCCTTCATCAACGCAGTGGATTGCCCGAGCATGATGTTGTCGAAATCCATGGCAACAGCACGTATGGGGCCTGTCTTGAGTGTGACAGCCAGGTTGATTTGAAGACGGTTCGCCGAACGATTGACGAGACCGGCGCATCTCCGCGTTGTGATCACTGTGGCGGATTGGTGAAAGCCGCGATCATCAATTTTGGTCAGGCCATGCCCGAGGCAAAGATGCACCGAGCCATGCAGGATGCGGCAGATTGTGATCTGTTTATCGTTCTGGGTTCCTCGCTTCAGGTCTACCCGGCTGCCAACCTGCCACAAATCGCAAAACACCACGACGCAAGGCTCGTCATCATCAACCGAGACCCGACGCCATTTGACAGGATTGCCGATTTATACATCCACGGAGAAATCGGAAGCACGCTCAAGACAATCGCCCGGACCTGACATTATCAAAGCTGTCAAGCGATCCGCGCCATCCAAGCCCTAAACAAGCTATGGGCTTGTTTGGCGCGGTTTTCGGCCATTTTTGGATTTATTGTGTCGGTTAGGCTTTCCGCGAGGGCAATCACGCAAGTAGGTTTGAGAGCCATTCTGCAAAAAAGTAAAAAAAGTCTTGATGCGATAGGTGTAGCAAGTGATATCCTCAACTCGAGAATCGACCAGAGTATTGAGTCGGGAACGAGGCTAGTCAGAGTATCGAGGCACCAAAATGGGGGTGAAACTTTCACCAGAGCGGCAACCGGTTGAAAGTGAGACATCCGAAGATGTTGCGTTGGATGTCACGCAGTTAGCTGGCAAGATCAAGTGGTTTGATGTGGCCAAGGGATTTGGTTTCATTGTTCCCGATGACGGCAGCGCCGATGTGCTGCTCCATGTCACCTGTCTTCGAAGGGATGGCTACCGCACAGCCTATGAAGGCGCGCGCGTCCTTTGCGAAGTGCTGCAGGGCCCCAAGGGACTTCAGGCTCTGCGCATACTCTCCATGGACGAGAGCACAGCCATACATCCCTCCCAATTGCCTCCCGCCAATACTCATGTCAAAGTCACGCCCACCAGCGAGCTGGAAACGGCTTGGGTCAAATGGTTCAATCGTGAAAAGGGCTTTGGTTTCCTCACGCAAGGCGAGGGGACGGAAGATATTTTCATCCATATGGAAACTCTGCGCCTTTATGGATTGACCGAACTGCGCCCGCATCAGGAAGTTCAGGTGCGCTATGGTCCCGGCCCGAAAGGCAAGATGGCAACAGAAATCCGCCCCTCGGATGGCGGCCACATTCCATCTTCCCATTAGCTTCAAACGTCCATATTGCCTGCGCTCAGCTTTCGCTGCCAGACTTCAGCTGCCAGACTTCATATGATCAGGACGGTCTTATGCATAGCACGCCCCGTGTTTCACGCTATCGTCGCCAGATCGTAAAGATCTTCGGTGCGCTGCTGGTCTGTCTGATCGGATGCTCGGCGCTGGTCGCTCCTTCCGTATCGATCGCCAAGGACAGCCGCGTGACTGAGGTACCTGCACCTTTCGCCCCTGACGACCAAGACGCCTGGCTCGCGCGCGACGATCATCTCATCCTGTCCAGCAGCACTGGCGACCATCCCTTTACGGTCGAACTCGCGCTGACCGATGTAGAGCGGGCCAAGGGTCTGATGTATAGAACCAAAATGGCCGACGATCACGGCATGCTGTTTGACTTTGCCCAGTCTGCCCCGGTCTATATGTGGATGAAGAACACCTATATCCCTCTTGATATGCTGTTCATCACCAAGGAAGGGCGTATCCACCATATTGTCACTGGAACAACGCCCTTATCCGAATCGATAATAGGGTCGGGCGGCTCAGTCCGCTATGTTCTTGAGGTCACAAAGGGAACTGTCGCTCGAACCGGCGTTCGGCCGGGCGATTTTGTCAAACACCAATTGTTCACACCCAATGAGTGAAAATAAGGATCGCGCGCGTTTTTGCGCTTGCCCCCCATTGCTGCTGTTGCTAAGCAGGCTCCATTGTGCCCAAGGGAAAACACGTTAATCCCAACGGGGCATGTGTCGGAGCGTAGCGCAGCCTGGTAGCGCATCTGGTTTGGGACCAGAGGGTCGGAGGTTCGAATCCTCTCGCTCCGACCATTTCAATCAAACGGCAAGCAATCGCAAAGGAAGCGTCTGATCTACCGCCAAAGGCGACGATGAGGAAATCGAGCATGACCAGAGCACGCATCTTCCGGCCAGCCAAAAATGCCATGCAGTCGGGCTCCGCCCGCAGCCGCGATTGGCAGCTCAAGTTTGATCAGACCAGTGCCCGTTCTGTTGAACCACTGATGGGCCACACCAGCTCCTCCGACACCAAGCAGCAGATTGCAATGTCCTTTCCCACAAAGGACGATGCCATCGCCTATGCCGAGCGGCACGGGATCGAGTATCAGGTTATCGAACCCAAGCCCCGGAAACGCGTTATCAAGGCCTACGCCGACAATTTCTCGCCCAACCGCATCGATGGCAACTGGACGCACTGATCCTTGCCGTTTTGATAGATGCATACCCTATGAATTTTCCGTGTTAGATGAGATGTTTTGCGCCTAGGGGAAAGAATATCTGCTCTGAATGACAGCGGTACGTAAAGGTGTTTCTGGCTTGGGTCAGCTCGCTCAATGATACCAAGGGCGTGAAGTTCTGACTCTTTAGGGATTCCATTTTTAGCACTGGCGTGATTCAACATGGCAAAGGAGATTTTGCCATGTCTGCCGCTTTGATTCTTAGCGATGCTTTTGACGCCGATAGTTTGCGCCGTCTTGCCAAAGGATGCCGCAATGCCAAACAGAGCCGCCGCCTACTGGCCATTGCGGCTGTCTATGACGGCATGAACCGTGCTGATGCCGCCAAAGTCGGCGGTATGGACCGCCAGACTTTGCGAGATTGGGTTCTTCGCTTCAATGAGCAAGGCACCGATGGTCTTGTCGACATCAAAGCAACCGGCGCTCCCATGCGCTTGAGCCCAGAACAGCTCGAAGAGTTTGTTGCTATCGTTGAAACCGGTCCTGATCCTGAGAAGGACGGCGTCTCTGTCTGGCGTAGCCAGGATCTGGTGCGTGTGATCCAAGAGCGGTTTGGGGTCTCCTACAAGGAACGTGGAGTACGGGATCTTTTGCGCCGCATGGGGTATGTGCGCATATCTGGTCGACCTCAACATCCAGAACAAAAGCCTGAAGTCATTGATGCTTTCAAAAAAACTTCTCCGCAACGTTGGCAGCGCATGTAGGCCATTTGCCAAAGAACAAGCCCATCGAGATTTGGTGGCAAGATGAGGCTAGGCTTGGTCAGAAGAATGGACTGGCCCGACTATGGGCAAAAAAGGGAACCAGACCACGTCTGCCAGCCGATCAGCGATATAAAAATGCCTATCTGTTCGGTGCAATATGTCCAGCGCGTGGCGTTGGCGCGGGATTGATGATGCCTTTTGCAAATACACAGGCCATGCAAATGCACCTCGAAGAAGTCTCAAGGACAGTGGCGCGCGGCGCTCATGCCGTGGTGCTGATGGATCGTGCCGGATGGCATACGACAAGCAGACTCAACGTGCCCAAGAATATCACCATCCTCCTGTTGCCTTCCAAATCACCGGAACTGAACCCAGTTGAGAATATTTGGCAGTATCTGCGCGGTACCTTCCTGTCCAATCGGGTCTTCGAAGACTATGCCGCCATTCTTGATGCTGGTTGCCAAGCATGGAAGAGCCTCTCCGCCAACCCAACCATCATCCATTCAATAGGTATGAGAAAATGGGCTCAAGAAGGTCAGAATTAAATGCCGTTGGTATGAATTGTTGAGGGGCGGGCTATCCCGTCTCCGTGGTCAGCTCGTCATCGGGCAAGGATTTCAATGATTTGTTGAGGGGGGAGTGATGGTCGCGGCTAATCTCATCAATAATTACCCCCCTTCTTTCTTGAAGGGTATTGTATTCGGAGCGGAGTTTCTCTTTTTCTTTATTAAAGAACGTTCTCAATCGCGAAATTGCAGCCTGAGTTTCTTTAAGTTTTTCTGTTTCACTACCAGATTCATCAAAATAGATGTCGAACTTAACACTCTTAGAAATTTTTTTAAAAACAGCTCCGATGTCTTCGCTGAATTTTCCATTCGCAGCGCTCTTCAGTGTTTCAAAAACAACACCAGAATCTTCGCCAAATATGTGAGTATATCTGTATTGATATCTGAGTATTTTGTTTATTTCCGCACCATATTCTTTGTCATAGTCACTGTTAATAAAGTAAACAGAAGAAGCACCCGACATCATGTCCATAGCAGATTTTGCCGCCCTGTAGGATGCCGAAAATTTAGGGGCCAGCATAAGAAAACTACCAAAATTACAGCTCATAAGCTGCACATAATTTTTGTGTATATTCTCCAGTATTCTAAGATTTTTAGTTCTCAAAGAAAAATCAGCGATGTCTCCCCTCAATCTTTCAGATTGCAAATCGAACAACTGGATAGACGCAATATTACTTTGCATCTGCATTTGATGCCATTGATTGCGCATCCAGCGGCTGGAGGAAAGCGCGGCATAACCAGCAGCCACAAGGGCTCCAATACCCGTTATTGCAGTTATCCAATCAGCAAGACTGCCAAAATCTCCGCCCTTCAAAATAAAAAATCCAAAAACAAGAAACAAAACGATCACAAATGCTGCAAGCAAGGCCCCAGCAATTACCTCAATAATCCATTTGTGGTTTCTATTCCCGTTTTCCATAGAACCACCAATACGCGAGTCTTACCCTATTGCCAATCAGGGAGGGCTGCGTGATGGACACTGCCACCAAAAACCTGTTCCGGGAAACCCTGACCCGCGCCCGAGGCAAAGGGCAAGCGCCTGACAAATGGGTGATCAACGGGCATGTGGCCAAAGCGCTGGTGCTCTCCAGCCGCAACCATGACACCAATTTCATAGACGTGGTGGACATCAAGGATCAGACGCTGGAACTGCTCGGGTTACCGGTCGTGAAAAGCTGGAAGATAGACCCGATGATTGTGCTTCTGGCCGAGGGCAAGAAGGGCATTGCCTGCTTTCCCGTTCCGCTGGTTCTGGACCTGACCGAACTGGGGCCAATCGCATGACTTTCGCAGCAAGAAGGCTCATCCCAAACAAGGGTAATATCATGACAAATGAAACGACAGCGCAGGTGCGGTCCGTGATGGACGTGAATGCAAAGAGCGTGGCGATGGCCGTTGGCCATGTTGCGGCGCTGGCTCTGGTGACACAAATGCGGGATGGAGGCCCTGAAGAGCAGGAGCTCTACTACCGCATGTTTCAGTCATTGGAAGAGGGGGCTGACACAGAAGCCGACCTTGAAATGATGGCGGATTATGTGTGCGGTCGGCCCGAGAATGTCTCCGGTGAGCAGCTGTTCCGCAAGGCCGCTGAACTGGCGCTGCATGACGCGCCGGCGTCCAGCTATTTCGAGCAATCCCACGAAGTGCGGGAAGCCTATCGCCTGTTTGCCAAGGCCTGCCGGCTGGTGTTTGTCGATCTGGAAATCTGGCAGCGGGAAGAGCAGGCCCGGCTTGAACGTGTGGCGCAGAAGCGCAAGCCCATTCCGCTCGAGGATCAGACCTATGCGCCGGATGAGCCGCCAATGGTCAAGGATCCGGTGCATGCGGCGGCGCTGAAAGCCATAGCGGAAATGCCCAAGACCAAAGTGGATATGGGGGAGACGGAAGCAGGCACCCAAACCCCGCCTCCGGTGGTGAGTGAGGATCTTCAAAGCCCGATGTCGATCGGCGAACGACCCGTTGCCCATCAGGGCAAACCGCAACGCGGCGGCGCACGCAACCCAAAGACCAATAAATAGACAAAGAAGGCGGGTGCATCGTGACGGCATCGGGTGTGCAGAAAATTCGGGATGCGGTGATGCCGGCGCTTCGAGAGGCGACACGGGAGCAGGAACGGCGCAAGGAGGCCATTCCCATTCCCATGGCGCCGGACTATACGCGCGGCGACGCCTATGCAGGTGAATGGGTGCCAGATGAAAATGGTCTGCCGCCGGATTGCCCGGTGCAGCCGCTCGGCATGGACGGAGACACGATCTTTCTGATCGATGCCATGGGGCAGTTGGCCGCCGTGTCGCCATCGAGCTTCGGGCAGGCCTTCATCCAGCGCCTGTTTGGTCGTCACATCGGCTATGCCTATTGGGCGTGGCCTGCCTATAGCAAAGACAACGGAATTCAGGGCTTCAAGGCCGAAAAGGTGCGGGAAACCTTTTACACTGCCGCAGACAACAAGGGGCTCTGGAATGCGGTCGAAAAGGTGCGCGGCCTTGGTGCCTGGCGCGGCGATGATGGCGAGCTGATCATCCATTGTGGTGATTGCCTATGGATCGATGGCCGGCGCTATGACACGGGCGAGAAAGGGCAGAATTTCTACCCGAGGCGGCCAAGGATCCACGGGCCATGGGAAGAAGCCGTTGGCCACGAGGACAATCCGGCACGGGATCTGTTTCGCCTGCTCAAGACATGGAACTGGCGGCGGCCGGACGTTGATCCGCTGTTGTTTCTGGGCTGGCTCGGGACCGGGATGCTGGGTGGTGCCTTGCCATGGCGGCCGCACATGTTCCTGATCGGCGACAAGGCCGTCGGCAAGTCATCGCTGCAGGACATCGTTAGCCAGGTGCTCGGCAATGGACTTGTATCCACGCCAGACACCACGGCTGCCGGCATCTATCAGCGGGTTGGCAATGGATCATTGCCCATCGCCATCGATGAGCTTGAAGCGGCGGCCGACAACAGGCGGGTGAATGCCGTGGTCAAGCTGGCGCGGCTTGCGTCCAGTGGTGGGTTGATGTTGCGCGGGGGGCAGGATCACTCCGGTGTTGAGTTTCAGGCGCGATCCTCCTTTCTGTTCTCGGCCATCAATCCGCCACCGCTTGAGCCTCAGGATCTGTCACGCATGGCTGTGATCTCCATTGATCGGCTGGATCCGTCCAAGGTGACGGACTTGCCCAAGCTGGACAAGCACACCGGGGCGAAGATCATGCGCCGGCTCGTGGATCAATGGGATCTGTTTGAAGGCACGTGGCAGGCCTATCGCGAGGCGCTACGCGAGGGGGATCACGACAGCCGGGGGCAAGACACCTACGGCACCTTCCTTGCGCTTGCACACCTCATTCTGGGCGATGAAGGCATGGATGAGGCTGGATACAGGGTGGATGATCTGTCCGGTTGGAGTGAGACGCTGGCTGCGCAAGGACTATCGGAGAAAGAAACGGCTGAAGAGAACTGGAAGGCCTGTCTCGAGCATCTGCTGACCAGTCGTGTTGATGCCTGGCGCGGCGGAATGCAGCACACCATCGGGGCGTTGCTGGAAGGCTATCGCGACAACGGCAACAGCTATCTCGACATTGGCAAGACGCGGGAAATGCTGGCGCAAGTGGATCTGGGGCTGCTGCCAAGAGGGCAGAACAAGATCGATGCTGCAAGCGATTTTCTGGCGATCCCGAACAAGGGCCCGAACCTGACGAACCTGTTCGAGGGTATGCCCTGGGGCAATGGCGTCTGGACCTATGCCCTCAGGCAAGGGCCGCCAGAGATCGCGGAATACCGGAAGGAATTCAACAAGGTGAAGATCGGCGGCGTGTCCAGACGCGTGACACTGATCAACCTGACGGCCTTCGAGGCCTATGCAGAGGAGGTGGGGTGATGTCAGACCAGGTCGTCCACATCCACTCCGAGGATATCAGAAAGGGCTTTGACCGTGTCGATAGAGCCTTGGCGCTTGCCGCTTTCGATCAGGGAGATCATCTCCTGCTTGATGCCGACAGAGTCAGCCAGTTGCTTCTGGGTGATGCCGCGATATTTGCGATAGACCTTGACGGGGTTCTCGCCGTCCAGCAGAGCATCGACCACATGGGACGGGAAATACTCGCCTTCTTCGGCCTTGGCCTTGTCATAAAGCTCTTCATCGGAGAGGGTGATGTCAGCGGCGCTCGGATCCAGAGCAACATAGTCTTCCCAGCTCAACTCCACCTTGGAAGGGCGACCTGCTTCGTCATAAATGATGTTTGGAACTGCCATGTTTCACTCCTAGCGCTTGTACACGTCGCCTCTGGGGCCGATCTTCTCGATGGAAATGATCTTGATGCCATCATCCCGATCAAACAGGACGCGATAGTCCCCAACCCTCAATCGAAATCCATCTCTTCCGGACAGTGGCTTGACGTTCAGCGCTGGGCTATCCGGATCTTCAGCCAGCGAATTGATGGCGTTGCGAATGGTCTTGGCCCGCTTTGGCTGTATGCGTCTCAACGCTTTCACTGCCTGCGACTTGTAGGCGACTTGGTACATGTCTGCTTCGTGTCCTTGATACGTCACGAATATAACTATGAGTTATTTTTGTGTCAATACCTTGGAGCGTTGAAACGACGTCGTGGCATAGGTCGCTGTAACAGTCTCCCTGACCCACCGGCAAGATACAGACCTCCTTTTTTTGACCTCAATACCCCGACCCTTTCTTTCAAAAGTGGACCGCGCCACGTCATGGCTTTTGCAAGAGGGCAAAAGCCCTGCCGGGCTGGCGGACAGTTGACCAGGGGTGAGCGGCGCTATGGTCGAATGGCTGCGGAAGTGTTTCCCGTTCAGATGAGCCCGGGGACACTTTGGGGGACACCGGGGACACTTGGAAATCCTTGGTGTCCCCGACATTTCAACATGAAATCAGAGGGTTAGGCGACGGTTCCACTAGGGACACCAAAACAGTCCTCACGTAACACACGCGCGCGCACGTATAGAGATATTGGTGTCCCTAGTGTCCCTAGTGGAACTATAGAGTTAAGTATCTGGGTTCATTGATAAATTGCGGGGACACTTGCGGGGACACCAAGGCATTCAGGTGTCCCCGGACACTCACAAGATCCGCTCTGCGGTCTGCTCGTTTGAATAAAATATCGAGATAAATCAGAGACATGACTGACGATATCGAACAACTGGACCTGCTTCAAACCGGCAAAATAGACGGGTGTGAGAGCACGCCGACGGCGGTTTTCCCGGCTGCGCGGGTGGAAAGTCGTGGTCCGGGCAGGCCAAAGGGCGCGATCAACAAGAAAACCGAGGCGATTGGCAAGCTCTACCAGTCCAAAGGCTTTCGGGATCCGCTGTTGTTCCAGGGCGAGATCCTGTCCAGTCATCCGCTCGACCTGCATCATTGGTTCGTGGTCATGCAGGCAAAGACGCAAGGCATCGAGGCGGATAAGGCTCAGGAAGCCTATCGGGCAGGAACGTTGAACGGTGTGCCATCCATTGCAGAGATCGTCGCGATGCAGACCAAGGTGGCCGATCAGGTGACGCCCTACATGTACGGCAAGAAGCCATTGCAGACCGAGAACAACGATGAACGACTGCCAATGCTGTTCATCGACCTGGGCGATGGCAGTCAATCCGGTGTTGACCAGGCGAATGAGGACAGTCTTTCGATCGGTCAGGCGCTCGAAGATCAAAGTCAACAAAATCAATCGCTTAGCGATAATGAAAGCAGCATGTCTCACGGCTCCATGTCTCATGAAGTAGCCAAGTCATTGAAAGACAAGGGGGAATAGCAAATGTGCCTACTGATAGATTATCAGAAGGAAGCCGGTGCCATTGATGGGGGACCGGCACATTTTGAAGACCCCTCCGAGAAAAATTTCCCCTCGTCCTTGGGTATGCTTGCTCGATCATCAGGGGCACGGGAAGGCCGGTCAGCGGGCGAGCCTTCCCCCGAAGCACCCCCCACCCCCCCATATAGGGGTATGGCGGGCCACACCGTTTCCGATTTTGGATCGGGAGATTTTGAAAATGTCGCGTTTTTCGGGGCCATAGGTCGGGGGTTGGGGATTGGCCCAAACCAAAGTGCCATGGAGGGGGTGAGGGGATGAGCTATCAATTCCCAGGCAAAAGCGAAGCCAATCTTGTCGCTCCGGACAATGTCGATATTCGCAAGCTTGTTCAGCAGTACGAGAAAGACGAAGATTTCGATCCCTACCACTTCAAGCCGGCCGGACCTGTGTCCAGTGCCTTCATCCGTGATGACATCATGTCCAAGTTCATCATGGGCCCCGTTGGGGGCGGCAAGACGGTCTCTTGCGTCTTTGCCCGTGTGCTGGCGGCCGCAAGGATGCCGCCGTGTAAGGATGGCTGGATCCGTGACCGGTTTGTTGTGGTCCGGACCAGCTTTCGCGATGCTGAGCGCACCGTGCTGAACAGCTGGAAGCAATGGTTCTCGAAGGACTATCCCGGGTCGAGCTGGACGGGCGGCAACGACAGGCCGGCAACGCATACGCTGAGATGGCGTTTGCCAAGCGGGCTCAAGGTCGAAGCGGAAACCATGTTCCTTGGCATCGGGGATGCCTCGATTGAGGACATCCTTCGCGGGCTCGAGATCTCGGGCGGCTGGATGAATGAGGCTGATACGCTCGCCAGCAACGTGTTGCGCTATATGGAGCAGCGCACGGGGCGCTATCCCAAGAAGGAAGATCTGGCAGACCCGAGTGCCCAGCGCGTTCGGACCATCCTCGGTGACTATAACGCCCCGGACATGGACAACTGGACCTATGAGGATCTGGTTGAAAATATCGCGCCACACAGACGGCTGTACCGGCAACCATCGGGCCTTTCGCCCAATGCCGAGAACCTGAGCCGGCTTGAGCCGGACTATTACTCGAAAATCGCGGAAGCCGAACCCGATTGGTATGTGCGCCGCATGGTGCACAACGAATATGGCTATAGCCGTGAGGGCCTGCCGGTCTATCGCAGCTTTGACCAGACCCGTCATGTCGCCGCCAAGAAACTGGATCCAGTCGAAGGCCTGCCGCTGTTGATCGGGATGGATGCGGCGCTCAATCCGGCGGCGATCCTCGGGCAACCGATGCCAAATGGTCAAATCCGGATTCTTGACGAACTGGTTCCGGGGCAGGGCTATGGTGCCGCGCGCTTCTCGGAAATGCTGCTTGATCTTCTCGAGCGCCGCTATCCCATGTGCAGCGACATTCGGCCCTGGGCTGATCCAGCCTGCCAATATGGGGCCGATCGGGAAGGGGGCGAACAGTCATGGCTCGAAACCATGCAAGTGGCCCTGGGCATGCCGATCCTCATTCCCGCCAATGGCTCCAACGAACTGGGCCTGAGGCTTGGCGCCGTGGAAGGCGAGTTGACCAAGTTCATCGACGGGCAATCCCCGCGGCTTTTGGTATCGCCCCATTGCCGGATCCTGATCCGCGGCTTCATGTCGGGTTATCGTTTCAAGAAGCTCTCGACCGGCTCCGAGAAGTTCGCGCTTCAACCGGACAAGAACGAATATTCCCACCCGCATGACGGGCTTCAATATCTGGTGCTTGGCTATCGTGGCCGGCCATCCGTGACGGGCATGGGATCGCGAAACCACGGCCAAAGCAGAGCCTCCCAGTCCACTGGCAAAGGGGGGCGGACGTTTGATCCGCACAAATATGCATGAAGATCGTCAGTCCCGCGTCCAATTATGACATTGCCTGCTGTGTTGGCCGCTGCCAATCCATCGTCTGGCAGTGTCTGAAGGCCCAGAGAGCCATGTCCGATACATGGGCCTTGCGGGGCGATGATGGCGAGGCCGTGATCGTGGCGGGCCTTTGGCTGCGCGGGGATGGCATCGCCGAGGCATGGTTTCTGGCCCGTCCTGCCGCCAGCCACCACCTCAAGCTCATTGTCCGCGCCATACGGTTGACCTTGCAGCGCGCGCCCTATGCTGAAATCGAAGTCAGGATTGCCACAAAAGCCGGAGCTCGCATTGCCCGCCTCTGTGGTTTTTCCCTGCATGACACCTTTCAAGGCGTGGAGATTTGGCGGTATGTCAGGACTATTCGGGGGCGGCGACAACGGCGCAGTGGCACTGCAAAAGAAGATCGCAAAGGAAAACCAGAACAAGCAAATCGCGGCGCTGGCCAAGGCCTCCTCTGAAGTCGACCAGACCAAGGCAAAGGCCAAGGGGGGTGGGCGGTCTGCCATGGGCAACCGGCTGTTGACCTTTATCGGCACGTCCGGCGGCCAAAGCACGCTGGGCTGAACCATGGCCAAATCCAGAAAAAAGCCAGCCATAGAGCCACCCAAACCTGACAAGGCGTCGGGCGACGGGGCGACCATCACCAAGCTGAAGCGCCAGTATGAGCGGGCAAACAAGGAATATATCCAATTCAAGCCCCTGCTGGATGAAGCCTTTGATTATGCCATCCCCTACCGGAAAGGATCGTCTGACGGCAAGGGACAGAAGCGCGTCAACAAGGCCTTTGACCAGACCGCCATTGTCGGATCCTTTCGATTTGCCGGTCGTCTCTGGCAGGATTTTGTTTCAGAGGAAATGTTCCGCCTTGCGCCCGGTGACATCCTGTCCGAGGAGGTCAAGACCGAGCTGCGGCCTCATCTGGAAACGACAACGTCCGTTATCACCGGCATGGCCAGCAATGGCGAATTCGATCTTGCGTTTCATGAAATGGCGCTGGATTTGGCCGCCTCGACCGGCGCGATGTATATCCCTGAAGGCGAGGACACAGACAGGCCGGCGCGGTTTATCACCGTGCCAATTGATGAATTGCGGCTGTTGTCCGGCCCATACGGCGACGTCGCGGGGATCTTCTGGGATCGCAAATGGAACAGTTGGGAAATCCGCGACGAATTCTGGGAAGAGCACGAGAAATTCGGCCCCAATCTCAAGGCCAAGCTGGAAGACAACAAGGACCATGAACTGCTGCTCCGCGTTGCCACCACCTTTGACAAGAAGGCAAAGAAGTGGGTCACGGTCACATGGGTGGATTGCGATGATGTGATCATCCGCCGGCAAGAGACCTTGACCAATCCTTGGCTAACCCCTCGCTATTTCCGCGTTCCGGGCGAAACATTCGGGCGAGGCCCGATCATGCTGGCCATGCCGTCCATTAAGACGCTGAACACGGCGCAAAGTCTCACCCTGCAAGCGGCGGCCATTGCCCTGATGGGCATTTGGACCGCCGTTGATGATGGCGTCTTCAACCCAGATCAAAGCGCCATCGAATCCGGTGCGATCTGGCGCGTGGCCCGCAACGGCGGGGTGCTTGGACCGACCATCAACCGAATGCAGGATCCCAATCTGGATACCAACAACATCATCCTCAATGACCTTCGCATGGCCGTGCAGGCCGCTCTCATGGATCAGAGCCTGCCACCAGACGGGGCCTCGGTGCGTTCTGCGACCGAGATCCTGCAAAGGGTCAAAAGGCTCGCATCGGACCATACGGGCGCGTTTGGCCGTCTGGTCTATGAAATCATCGTGCCCCTGGCGCGCCGCCTGATCGAGATCGCCTACAACAAGGGGCTGATCCCCAATGCCATTCCAATCGATCAGGTTTTGGTGAAGGTCAAAATCTCCTCGCCATTGGCTACGGCCCGCGCGGCGGAGCGGCTGGAGAAGATCGTGCAATGGATCGACATGGTTCTGGCCATCCTGCAGGACGGTGCACCGTCGGTCGCGCGGCTTCAGGATGCGCTTGAGCATATTGGCCATGAGCTGGGCGTGCCCTCGCAATTCATCATCACCGCCAAGGAACGGGCCGAAATGGCCGAGCAGGAAGCCGAGGCCAATATGGCCGCAATGGCCGCGCAAGCCATGGCAGCCGGAGAACCAACCACCGAGGGGACATGATGTCGCAAACCGGGATGCAGCTACAGGACATGATCGGCAATTTGCAAGGCGACCACAGCTGGGAAGCGCTGGACAACCTCATGGGCACCTTTGGCCATCCGGAGCGCAAGAAGCTGGCCAAGGAAGATCAGGCGCGGCGAGAGGCTATAGCTAATAGCTATCGCCACGACCTGCTTGCTATCTTCGCGACACCCGAGGGGCGGCGTGTCCTTGATCACATGATCGCAGGCACGCTGGGGCGGCCACCCGTCAATTTCGCACAGGCAGGCCTGTCAGCCGATCAGGTCGGCGTTATGGCCGCCTACAGGGACGGTCAGAACACCGTCGTCCACGCACTACTCACTGACCTGGCAGCCGTCGGGTTCGATCCATCAGACAAAGGAGACGCAGCATGACGCATCTGATGACCACCTATTCGCCCACAATCCTTTATTCCGCCGAAGATGGCACTGGCAACGGAAACGCAGGCAACGGGGGCGAAGAGGCCGCCAATGGGGCAGGAGAAGGCGCTGAGGGCGTTTCCGGACAGGAAGAGCATGGCGGGGACTCGACAGGCCTCTATCGCCCTGAGGGGCTTGATGAGGCCTTTCACGGCGAAACCGATCAGGAAACCATCGACAAGCTCATGGCTGGCATCAGTGACGCCAAGCCGGTTCTGCCCGAGGACATCACCGGGTATGACTATAGCCCGAGCGATGAACTGAAAGACTATTTCGAGGAAAAGGACGATCCGATCCTCAATGCGGCCAAGTCGGCGGCGCTCAAACACGGCATTGCGCCGGATGTGTTCCAGAATTTCATCAATGACACCTTTGGTGATCCGGTGGCCCAAGGGCTGATTGCACCGGCCTATGACCCCAAGAAGGAGATGGACACTCTGGCCAACATGTTGGGCGGTGATGCCAAGGTGGCGGAAAAGGCCATCAACGACGCCGAGGCCGTGGCGGGAAACATCGCACAAACCCTCAAACTGCCCGAAGGGGCAGGGGCCTTTTTCCAAGGGATGGCCGAAACGGCACCGGGCGTGATGATCATCCGTGCGGTGCAGGGGCTGGCAAAAGAGCGCGGCATTCCGCTTGGCGGCAACGATGCCGGGGCCTCGTCGCACTTCTCCAAAGAGCAGCTTGAAAATCTGGGCGCGGATCCGCGCATCAACCCCAGTTCGGGCAAATATGATGCCGAGCTGCGCAAGAAATACGACGCCAGTTTTCAGGCGCTGTATGGGGAGTAGGGGGGGAAGGCGGAAACCACTGGGCTGGAGATACGTTCAATATTTTTGCTATGTAGCAATAACAGAACACACTCTTGGACAATTCGTTGCGCATGATTATATTTAGCACATTAACTCGCACGAGGCTCCTAATACCAACGGCATTTAATACCAACGGCATTTAATTCTGACCTTCTTGAGCCCATTTTCTCATACCTATTGAATGGATGATGGTTGGGTTGGCGGAGAGGCTCTTCCATGCTTGGCAACCAGCATCAAGAATGGCGGCAT
>RKMJ01000089.1_pt1 | contig 73691 bp, 62 predicted proteins | sample 2174201 | NCBI WGS metagenome assembly RKMJ01 (sample SAMN10236717, study PRJNA505202) | synthetic metagenome | isolation source: mock community containing 12 organisms: Thioclava sp. ES.032, Psychrobacter... | place: USA: Walnut Creek | collected 2015-10-01 | reverse complement strand
CTATCGGCGTCAAAAGCATCGCTAAGAATCAAAGCGGCAGACATGGCAAAATCTCCTTTGCCATGTTGAATCACGCCAGTGCTAAAAATGGAATCCCTAAAGAGTCAGAACTTCACGCCCTTGGTATGACTAGTTTGGGCGGATAGTTGCCATTTCATGCAGGTGCGAGATCTTTGCATCCATCGGCAAAAGCGGCCATTCGAGGGTTCTCGAAGCTTGTCCCGATAATTGTAACCCGTTCGGGCGGAAACGGCCATTTCCTGCAAAGAAAAAATTTTCAACATCTTTAGACAAAGCGTTCATTCGAGAGAACTCTCGACGCAGGAAGGTTTCCCCGGCGGGTTCGACTAAGTCGTGCCCCGCAAAACTCCCTCAAATGGCTTGAACGTTCTGAGACGTATTTTTTCGCATGAAGAGGAAGCGCTCAAATTGCTTTCATCATCAAGTACTATTACCGACTAAACATTTGAACTCAGTTTTTGAATATTTGGCCTCTAGGAACCGCATTCTTCAAGCTAAGAAGATTGGTTTGAAGAGGTTTTGGAAGCACATCAATATCAATTATCAGAAAGTGCCTGATCCAGACAAAGCCTGCCCGCATGGCCTCAATGTGAGGGCTGAAGGAATTAGGCCGAGTCGCGCTGAACGAGTTCAAAGCCGATATCAACGACCGGTGTATCCAGATCTGCCTTCAACAGACCGGAGTGGCTCGAAATGAGGCGTTCGGTCACGATGGCTGCCATCTTATCAAAATTCAGCTTTATCGAGGTCAAGCCCGGATTGCAGGTTTCGGCGAAGTCGAGATCGCCGAAGCCGACGATTGCCATGTCTTCGGGCACCTTGATTGCCAGTCGCTGGCATTCGAACAGAAGGCCCAACGCGATAATGTCACTCGAACAGACAATCCCATCAACATCTTTGAATGAGGAAACTATCTTGTTAAGGGCTCGAACCCCAACCTTGGTCGAGGCGGGTTGAAGGTCGGAAACATGCGTGAAGGCAATTCCGGCTGCGATGGCTGCCTCGGAGGACCCCAGACACCTCATGCGCGCGCGCGAATCCTCTTGTAGTCGGGCGCCAACAAAGACGATGTTCTTGCAACCACGATCAATCAGCTGCTGGCATTGTTTCTGACCGACTTCCTTATGATTGAAGCCGACGGAGGTATCGATCGGCTCTCCGTCAATATCCCAGGTCTCCACCACCGGAACTTCGCTATTGGCAAGCATGGTTCTGACGGTATCTGTGTGTTGCACGCCGGTCAGCACGATCCCTGCCGGTTTCCAGGACAGGGCGGCTTTCACGAGCCTCTCTTCGCGATCAAGGCTATATTCGGAATGCCCGATCAGCGTTTGGATGCCATGTTCGGAGAGTAGTCTCTCCACCCTGTTGACCCACTGGGAGAAAAAGGCAGTACGCAGAGAGGGTACGATGATGCTGACAACATTGGACCGCGCAGCAGCAAGCCCTCCGGCAATCAGGTTCGGAACATATCCGAGAGTGTCGATTGCATTTTGAATTTTTTCCTGCGCCTTTTCCGAGACGGCTTCGGGCTTGCGCAGATACAGTGAAACGGTAGAGGGCGACACTCGCGACAGTTCCGCAACCTGTTTCATGGTGACGGACTGCATTTTTCTTCTAATTCGGGACTTCTTGACGATCTGCATCTAGTTTTAGCGAGTCTCTTTGTGAAGCGGTTGCTGGATCAGAGGGTCCCTTTTTAGGCACAAACCCGCTGCATTGGAAATGTAATTTCAGACGGGCGAATTCGAGAGTTGGAATTCTGTGTATCGACTTGCAACTTTAGATCCGGTTTCACTCCTTCTCAAGATGTACGATTGCCAATTCTTACGCGCTAACCTGCAAAATACCAACATCAGAGCCCCGGTTGGCGAGCAAAAACGTAGCGCTACGAAATTTGGCGGTTTGGCAAGGGCAGCACAAAGTGGCTGTCTGCAAAAAATATCGTAGTGTGTTTGTGAGCGCAACAATGATGTTACCAAAGAACGTGATGAACGAATGTGGTATAAAGGAACCGATTTAACAATGGCTTAAATAAGGGTTTGCGCGGCTTTGCGGTGCCTTATCGGAGTGTGAAAGGACTTTGGAGTGATCAGGAGTGAAACTATTCAACGCTCATTCGGTTGTGCGAAGAAAGGGGAAAAATGAGTCGAAAGAGTGCATTTTTGCAAAAAATCGTAGCGCTACGATTGACGTAAAGCGTCCGTTTGACTTATACACGGGTATGTCACCAACATGGTGTACCAGCTCAATTCATAGCGAAAATCGGGAGGTTTTTTATGAAAATTGCACAAATTGCGGCGGTTGCCGCTTTGGCGATCATGGCATCGAGTGTTTCCGCTTATGCTGACAACCTAGAAATTATCGTGCCGTTCAGTGCTGGCGGTGGTACCGACACTGTGGCACGCATGTTTGAGCCGGATTTTTCGAAGGCTATCGGCAAAACATCCATCATTCGAAATGTTGCAGGCGCAAGTGCCACCCTTGGGGCAGCACAGGTGCTTGACTCCAAGCCTGATGGCGCGACGGTCGGGTATATGCCGATTGGGCCGATTTCGATTCAGCCTTTCCTGCGTAAGCTGACCTACGGAACCGACAGCTTCAGCTTTATCTGCCAGACCACTTCGACGCCGATCTTCCTGCTCTCCTCTGGTACGAATGGCATCAACACAGTTGAAGATGCGGTCAATAAAGGGACGTCCGGTCGTGTCGTTTACGGGTCTTCCGGTCCGGGCACGATCATTCATATCGCCATGGCTGCCTTCAGTGATGCTGCTGGTCTGAATGCAGTGCATCTTCCGTTTGCCGGGACTGGGCCTGCAATGAACGCTCTGGTGGGCGGCGAGATCGATCTGTTTGCTGATACCGCAACGGTCATGGAAGCAAACAATCTCAAGGCGCTGGCGATTTTTGCGCCAGAACGGTCTCCGGCCTATCCTGATGTGCCGACTCTCGGAGAGCTTGGCTTTGAAGGCATGGACTTCTCTGTTTGGCAGGGTCTTGTTGGTCAAAAGGATCTCGATCCGGCAATCGTGAAAACCTACACTAAGGCCTGCAGGGCATCACTTGAAGGTGATCGCTTCCAGAAGTTTTCAAAACAGAGCAACACTGGTATCAAGTATCGGAATCCTGAAGAGTTTGAAGCATTCGCCAAGAGCAATGCAAAAGTGAATCAGAAGATTCTTGAGGATGCTGGACTGGTTGCAAAATGATGGCAAAGGTTTCTAGCCGTTCTTTTCTGAACGCGGAGATTATGGTGGCGGTTTCATCCGCCATCATCGTTGGGGGGTTGACCCTCTACGCCTTGACAAGCACCGGCGGCGGCATGAATGCCGCATCCTCCGACTCCCCTATGCGTCTCCCCTTTATCCTTCTGGCTGTTTGGGGTGTGCTGTCGATCGCAATCATTATAAGGGCGGTTAGGAAGTCCGTCGCAAAACGGGTGGATCTCGGTCGGGTGCGTGAAGTCTGCCTTATTTGTCTTCTGATGATCGTGATGACCGTCGGATTTCAGTATGTTGGCTATCTGATCGTGATCGTTGTCGGTCTTCCATTGCTGCTTTGGAGGTTGGGAGAGAGCAGCCTTGTTCGCGGAACGCTTGCCTTTTTGATCCTTGGTCCGGGCATGTGGTTCCTATTTCATCATTTTCTCGGAATTCGGTTGCCCGCAATCCTGCCAGGAGGGCTGTTCTGATGACGCTTTTTACATCTGTGTTGTCTGACGTTTTTCAGTTTCAAACGATACTGGCCCTGCTTCTGGGTACGGGCCTTGGTATCGTGATCGGTGCCTTGCCGGGGCTCGGATCCGTGGTCGGGTTGAGTATCTGTCTGCCCTTTACATTCGGCATGGAAACCGTCCCCAGCGTAACGCTGCTTCTTGGTGTCTACTGTGGTTCGGTCTTTGGCGGATCGATCAGCGCCATTCTCGTCAATTCGCCCGGAACGCCTCAGGCGGCAGCGACGACCCTTGATGGCTATCCCATGATGCAACGCGGGGAGGCCGACATCGCCCTTGGCTGGGCTACGGTCGCCTCGGTGATTGGTGGTATCATTTCCTGCATCGTCCTGATTGTTGCTGCGCCTCAGCTTGCCAAATTTGCAACGCGGTTCGGCTCGGTTGAAGTCTTTGCCTTGATCGTTCTTGCTCTGACCTGCATCGCCGCAGTGTCGCAGAACAACATGATCAAAGGCCTCATGATGGGGGCGGTTGGTCTCTTCATCGCCATGGTCGGTACCGATCCGGTGACAGGCGCAGCGCGGTTCACCTTCGGCACGCAATATCTGACCGCAGGTTTTGATCTGATCTGTGTGGTGATCGGTTTGTTCGCTCTCGCTGAAGCCCTGCATCGCGTTGCCTTTGTCAACAACGAGTCCTCTCTGGTTGCTGGGACGCGCATCAAGCTGCCGTCTCTGTCTCAATGGAAAGGGCGCGTTAGCGGTTTGTTGAGAAGCTCGGGGATTGGCTGCTTGATTGGTGCCTTGCCAGGCACAGGTGCCGCGACTGCTGCCTTCATCAGCTATGCGATGGCGCGTCAGACTTCGCCACAGAAGGAAAATCTGGGGCACGGTGAGCCGGACGGGATCATCGCTGCGGAAGCCTCCAACAATGCCGTAACCGGCAGTGCGATGATCCCATCCCTTGCTCTTGGTATTCCCGGTGACGTGGTCACGGCTATCCTGCTCAGCGCGCTTGTCATTCACGGTATCACGCCCGGTGTAAGGCTGATGGCGGAAAATCAGGAAACGGTTCAGGCCATTTTCGTGGTTCTCATCCTGATCAACCTTGCCATGCTCGTGCTGGCTATTCCTCTGGTTCGCTGTTTCGGCTGGCTGCTCTCCATTCCACCGTTCCTGGTGACCGCCGGTATCGTGGTGTTTGGTCTGATCGGCGCAGTGACCGTTCGCGGCAATCCGCTGGACGCAGTCACGGCTGCCATTTTCGGGATCCTTGGTTATATCCTCAGGGTAACGGGGTTCCCGCTGGCTCCACTCGTGATTGGTCTCGTACTGGGGCCGCAGTTCGAGCAGAACCTGAGACGTGGCCTGCTGCTGCATGATGGACACTTCCTTGAATTCTTCTATGCCAGCCCGATTGCAATCGTGATCTTCATCTGCGTTGCCTTGGCGATATGCTCCCCAGTGATCGGAGTGGTGAAAAAGAAGCGCAACCGGTCGCAAGGTACGTCTGCCTAAGAACGACGCCAGCGCGCCATTTCGCTATCATCCTTACTCAAGCTGTGTGAACTGCAAACCTACTTGCCCAAAAATCGAAGCCAAATCATAGCGCTAAGATTCTAAAAATTCCGGCAGTGTTCCTGATCCCTGAACGGTGAAGGGATATGCCGGGGCCAAGCAGACAGCTGCGCCACAGGATTGCAAGCCTTGGTCTGATCAAGCCATCTGTACAGCCGTCAGACATTCGAAGGAGTTAAGAGCATGAGCTCTGAGACAAACAAAAAGCAACTTTCCGAGCTGCGATCCCAGCGCTGGTTTGAAGGCCCCGCGATCCGCCAGTGGGCGCACCGTCAAAGAACCCAGCAGATGGGAATGCGCCGGGAAGAATTCCTTGGCAAACCGGTGATCGGTATCATCAACACCTGGAGCGACATGAGCCCTTGCCATGCCCACCTGCGCGACCGTGCCGAAGCAGTGAAGCGGGGGGTCTGGCAAGCCGGTGGCTACCCGGTCGAATTACCTGCTCTGTCTGTTGGTGAAGTGCTCGTCAAGCCTACGACGATGCTCTACCGGAACTTCCTCGCCATGGAAACCGAGGAGCTTTTGCGATCCCATCCCATTGACGGTTGCGTTCTGCTCGGCGGTTGTGACAAGTCCGGGCCGGGGCTGTTGATGGGTGCCATTTCCATGAATGTGCCAACGATTTTCTGCCCGGCCGGTACTATGTCGAATGATCAGTGGCGTGGCATTCCTTGTGGTGCAGGCACCCACACCAAGAAATTCTGGAATGATTTGCAGACCGGCAAGATCACATCGGACGATTGGGTTGATCTCGAACAGCACATGACGCGCTCGGTCGGCACCTGCAACACCATGGGAACCGCATCGACGATGACCTCGATCATCGATGCCATGGGATTGAGCAAGACCGGAGCGTCCTCCACGCCAGCCGCAGACGCAGCCCATCCGCGCATGGCCTCCTGGTGCGGCTCTCGCATCGTCGAGATGGTGTGGGAAGATCTCAAGCCCAGCGATATCATCACGCCCGAAAGCCTGGCCAACGGTATCGTCACCTATATGGCGCTTGGCGGATCCACCAACGCCGCGGTCCACCTGATCGCCATGGCCGCCCGGGCCAATGTGCCGCTGACCCTTGATGATTTGTCAAAACATGCGGTCGGCATTCCCGTTCTTGCCAACCTGTTCCCGACCGGTGACCGCTTCATGGAGGATCTCTGGTTCGCCGGTGGTCTGCCCGCTCTGATGAACCAGCTTGGGGATCGGATTCACAAGGGCTGCATCACTGTCGAGGGCCGCACGATTGGCGAGTCTATCAAGGACGCCCCGATCTGGGACGACTATGTGATCCGCAGCATGGACAATCCCGTTGTGCCGATCGAGAGAGGTGTCACGCTGAAGGTCCTGCACGGCAACATCGCGCCGGACGGAGCGGTGATCAAGACCTCCGCTGCGGACCCCAACAAGGCTTTACATCGCGGACCGGCACTGGTCTTTGACGATCATGGCGAGATGAACCGCTGCATCAATGATCCCGATCTCAATGTGACTGCGGACACGGTCCTGATCCTTAGAAACGCTGGGCCGGTTGGCGGTCCTGGCATGCCTGAATGGGGCAACCTGCCCATTCCGAAAAAGCTGGTCGATCAGGGCGTGACGGACATCGTCAGGATCTGCGATGGCCGCATGAGCGGGACGCATTACGGCACCTGCGTGCTCCATGTGGCCCCCGAAGCCGCAGTGGGCGGCCCGCTGGCACTCGTTGAGAATGGCGACATCATCAAGCTCGACATCAACGCCGGACGCATTGATGTGGAAGTCGACGACGAGGAACTCGCTCGCCGACGTACAGCTTGGAAAAAGCCGGAAAGCCCTTACTCCCGTTCATTCGCCGCGCTCTATCAGCAGCATGTCAGTCAAGCGGACAAAGGCTGTGATTTCGGCTTTCTGGAAGGAACCGATCCGGTTCCCGAACCAGTGATCTACTAAAGACTTCTAAGGAGAGAAACATGAACAACTTTCAGCAAGCGATTCAGCATCAGAGAGCCGTTCCAATCGGCACCTGGTTGATGACGGGCGCCGCAAGCCCGATTGAGGCAATGGGCTACTGTGGCTTCGATTTTCTGGTCGTCGATGCAGAGCATTCTCCCCTGACGATTGCCGATTTTGCCGAGATCCTGCGCGCGCTGGAGCCAACTCCCTCAATGCCGCTGGTCCGGCTGGCATGGAATGATCAGGTGATGATCAAACAGGCTCTGGACGTCGGAGCCGGATCGATCATGGTTCCCTTTGTGGAATCCGTCGAGGAAGCCAAGGCTGCTGTTTCGGCAGCACGCTATGCGCCGGTCGGACACCGCGGTGTTGCCGGGGTTCATCGTGCATCCCGATATGGCAGCAAGCCGAACTATTTTGCCAATGCAAACGATGAGACCTGCCTGATCGTTCAGCTCGAGACGCCCAATGCCCTGTCCGAGCTGGAACAGATCGCGACGGTTGAGGGCGTGGACGGGATCTTTATCGGCCCGGGCGATCTCGCCGCATCCATGGGCCACATCGGTCAAATCGGTCATCCGGACGTGCAGGCGGCGCTTGCCGATGCGGCTGCAAGGGCCAAGGCTTTGAACGTTCCCGTCGGTGTTGTCGGTCCGACCCCTGAGATGGTGCGCGGCTTCATCGAGATGGGCTTCAGCTACGCCGCGGTTGCCTCCGATCTTGCCTTCATGACTTCGGGTGCGCGAGCGGCTGCGGCTGCCATTCGTGGAGGTGCGGCCACAAGTGCTCCAGCCGCATCGAGCTCCGGGTATTAACACCCTTTGCCAAGCGCCCGCGTGCAGCGCGGCACCTCCCAGCCGCGCTGCACGATCATCAATAAAAACTACGGCGACAAGGGTCAGTAGCCAGACGAAATCCACCAACGACATTCGCCCAGTCTGCCTGTTGCCATTACTCGAATTGAACAGAGGTTGCTATGAAAACCGTAAATTTCGAATATGGATCGGGCTTCATGCCTGCCCAGCTGCCTGACAGTGCAGACATCTTCATTCCCGGCGAAACCGTCAAGGATCCTGAACATCTCGCCGACCCTGTTGCGGCGACCCGTGAAGCCATCCTCACTCCCATCGGCATGCCTCCCATCGCCGAAGCCGTGAAAAAGGGCTCGAAAGTCGCCATCGTTTTCCCCGACCGGGTAAAGGGCGGCTTCCATGAGACAGCGCATCGGCGCGTCTCGATCCCCATTATTCTCGAAGAATGCCTGAAGGCAGGTGTCAACAAGAGCGACATCATGCTGATCTGCAGCAACGGCCTACATCGCAAAAACACCGAGCAGGAACTGCGCAGCATCCTTGGCCCAGATGTTTTCAACGCCTATTACTGGGAAGGCCAGGTGGTCAACCACGACAGTGAGGACTGGGACAATCTGGTCGATCTGGGGCGCAATGAGTATGGCGACAAGGTCGTGATGAACAAGACGGTGTTCGACGCCGACCTTGCGGTCATGATCGGTCACACTCTCGGCAACCCCTACGGCGGCTATTCTGGCGGCTACAAACATACCGCAACCGGCATCACCAACTGGGAATGCATTGCCTCCCATCACATCCCGCGCGTCATGCACCGGGACGACTTCACACCGGTTTCCAGCCAGAGCCTGATGCGCCACAAGTTCGACCAGATCGGCAAGTGGATGGAAAAATGCATGGGCAAGAAGTTCTTCACCTGTGATGCCGTGCTCAACACCTTCGGCCAGCAGCTGGCCGTCTATGCCGGTGGGTGCGAAGACATCCAGCCGCTTTGCTTTGCGGTCGCCGACAAACGCACCTATGTGAACTGGGCAACCAAGAAATACGACATCATGCTGTTCGGCATGCCGCAGAACTTCCACTACGGCAATGGTCACGGCACAAACCCGATCCTGATGATGCAGGCGATCGCCGCCCAGATCATCCGTCACAAGCGGATCATGAGCGACAACTGCGTGCTGATCTGCTCATCCCTTTGCAACGGCTACTTCCATGACGAGGAATTCCCGTCCTATCGCAAGCTGTTCGATCTGTTCCAGACCGACTATTGCAACACTCTGGTCGATCTCAACAAGCACATCGAATATATCGCGCGCGATGAGGAGATGATCAAGAAATACCGCTTCAATTACGGCTACCACCCGTTCCACGGCTTCTCGATGACCTCCTGCGGTCATATCGCTGAAATGAACACCAAGGCTGTCTATGTGGTCGGTGCGCAGGAGCCGGGTCTGGCACGTGCCATGGGCATGAAAACCCGCGCCACCTTCGAAGAGGCCCTGACGGATGCGGTCCGCTATACCGGTGAGAATCCGAGCATTCTGGCACTGCCAGAAGCTTTCACCCGTGCCGCGATGCATCTTGGTAGAAAGAAATAGAGGGTGATTATGAAAAAAGAGATCCTGATCAACCTCAAGCGTTTCGAAGTTCACCGGGACAAGGGCGGCGTCTGCGACGTCGCCAATCCGGGCGAATGGATTATCCAGACCGTGGCAGGCATTCTTGCCAAGGGTTTCGGTCAATCCGACGACTATAATCTCACGATCTTCGTGCCCGATGTATTGTTGCCCTTCGCCCTTGAAAAGGCTTGGGCGGTACCTGCGAAATCGAAGCCATATTTCGCCATCGGCTCCCAGAGCTGCCACTATGCAGACGTTGCCAAGGGCAGAAATTTTGGCGCTTTCACCTCTCACAACATCGCCTCCACCCAGGCGGCAATCGGTGCTAAGGCAAGCATCATCGGCCATTGCGAGGACCGCAATGGTCTGCGCTTTGCCATGGAGCAGTTCGCCGGAGAAAAAGGCATGAAGGATGCGGGCTTTGATGCCCGCGCCAACGAAACCGTAAGTGCCATCATCGGCAAGAAGATGGTCTGCGCACGCGCCGCTGGCATGTGTGCCGTTCTCTGCATCGGCGAGACCGCCGTGCAACAGGGTGAGGGCCCGCTCGAAGCGCAGAAGCCGCGTATCGAGGCCGTCCTGCGCACCCAGTTACAGAAAGGTCTGTCAGAGGTTGCTGGTACGCTTGATCCCGAGAGTGTGATCATTGCCTACGAGCCGGTCTGGGCCATTGGACCGGGCAAGACACCCCCCGATGAAGCCTATGTTGCCTATGTCTCGGCCTTCATCAAGGAGGCCACGAAAGAGATTTTGGGCTTCCCGGCAAAGGTTGTCTATGGCGGCGGACTGAAGAGCGACAACGCAGCCATGCTTGCGGGTATCAATACCCTCGACGGCGGCCTGATCGCCCTCACAAACTTTACGCCGCCCATCGGCTTTGATGTCGATGAGTTGGAGCGGATTTTGAAGCTCTACACGGCATAACAGGAATACGTCCCCGCGTATCGCAACTGAAGTGTGGTTGCCAGCAACAGCTCCGGAGATGCAACTCCGGGGCACGTCGAATTTGCACAAGGGCAGAGCGCTTGCCATCTGTCCTTGCCAACTGGATGCCTAAATGACCAGCTCGATCCTATCCAATTTGTCTTTGCGTCGTCCGTGGTACAGCATGGTCAATGGCAAGAGTCTGCGAGCGGACGCGATTGCGGGCTTCACCAACGCTGCGATTGTTCTGCCGCAAGGTGTGGCCTTTGCGGTGATTGCGGGCCTGCCACCGGAATACGGACTCTACACGGCCATGATCACACCGGTCATCGCGGCGCTTTGGGGATCATCGATGATTATGGTCTCTGGCCCGACGACGGCGATATCGGCTGTTTTGTTCGCTGCGGTGTCCCAGTTGGCCCCGGCCGGAACTCCTGCCTATGTCGATTTCGCGCTTGTGTTGACTGTGATGGTCGGCATCTTCCAGCTGATTGGTGGCCTTTGCCGCCTAGGTGCACTGATTTCCTTCATTTCGCAATCTGTCATGGTCGGCTTTACTGCCGCAACCGCCGTTCTGATCGGGGCATCCCAGCTTGGTGGCGCTTTTGGTCTCTCGGTTCCAAAAGGTGGAGGCGTGGTCGGACAGCTTGGCGGATTTGTGGAACAGGTCGCTGATTTTTCACCCGTGGCCCTCACAATCTCCCTCAGCACCTTCGCTACGCTTCTGATCTGCAACAGGATCAGTAAGAGATTACCCATCTACCTCATTGCCCTTGCGGTCGGCATTGGTGTAGGGGAGTTGGTCGATGCCCGGGCGAATGGCATTGCGATGTTCTCGGCGTTGCCTTCCATCACGCCGACCTTCTCCATGCCCGGCTTTTCCATTCAGAATATCGCTCTGCTGACGTCCAGCGCCGTATCCATCGCCTTTATCGGATTGCTCGGGACCATCAGTATCGGTCGTTCCTTTGCGATGCGGCGCGGTGAACGGTATGATGCCAATCAGGACATCGTCGGTCAGGGCCTGTCCAACATCGTTGGCGGCTTTGTCCAGTGTTATGCAGGGGCAGGGTCCTTCACGCGGTCAGCGCTCAATGCCGAATCCGGTGCCAGAACTCCAATTTCAGCCGTTTTCGCAGCCGTCTTCCTGATGGGCCTGCTGTTTCTTGTTGCCCCGATGGCGACCCGCATTCCCGTTCCGGCAATGGCGGGCATAATTCTCTACGTTGCCTACCGCTTGGTTAGTCTGGACGAAATCCGGCATATTGTCAGCTCAAGTCGCAGCGAGACGATGATCCTCGCCGTGACATTCGTCACTGGCGTGACGACCAATCTTCAAGCCTGCATCGCTGCCGGTGTGATCGCATCCCTCATGGCGTTCATCCTTCGCAGTGCCAAGCCCAATGTCGCCGCACTGGCACCGGCAACCTTCCATGGTCGCCGACAGCTGCGCGATACGGCTGCCTATCCACTTCGTCAATGCCCGCAAATCCTGATCCTGCGCGTGGAAGGCTCTCTTTTCTTCGGATCGGTCGAAACCATCGAACGCGAGTTCCGTTATCTGGAACGGCAACATTCAAGCCCGACTGTTAAGGTTCTGGTGCTGCATGGGGTCGGGCATATCGATATGTCGATGGCGGACCTGCTGGTCGAAGAAATCAAGAAGACCCGTGCAAGAGGGGGCGATTATCACATCATCACCAATTATGATCGCCTGATCGCCACCTTGCGGCGGATGCACGTGCTGGACATTCTGGGGGAAGACAAGCTCCATGCTTCCAAATCGGATGCTCTGGAAATTATGGCGGCTGAAGCGGATCCTTCGCGGTGTTCCACTTGCAAGGTGCGATGCTTCCTCGAATGTGCCAGCAAGCCGGCACCCGTCGGCGTGCTGCCGATGTGTGAGCCGCCGAAAATCGACGAGCTTAAAAGTGGACCCCTTCAACCCGAAAAGGTCGGTTTGCATTTCAGCCGCCTGTTTGGCGACTGAAATACGAACACTCGATCTCTAACCAAAGGTGAGCAGCATGCATATACATCTTGATGTCAGCGGGGGCATAGCAGGCGATATGTTTACGGCCGCGCTTCTGGATGCGCAGCCTGACTACGCCGAGCCCCTGTTGAAGATGCTTCGGTCCCTCGACATCGTGCCCAAGCCGGATATTCTTTTGACCCGCACCTCGGACGGGGTGCTGTGTGGTCACCACTTCGACGTCGTTCTGCCGGAAAAGCAGTACCGCACGGAGAGGAAGGCAGCGGATGCTGACAATGTGACAGATACGGCCAAGGGGCATCACCACAACCATCATCACCACCATGATGATGGTCCTAGTCTTGGCCATCACGACGCAGACGGGCATCATGATCACGCTCATGCCCATCATCACGACCACCACCATCGTGACTGGCGTACCATCAGAGTCTGGCTCAAGGCGCTGCCGATCGATCAGGAAACACGTTTCCATGCATTGGGGATCTTCGCCCTCCTGGCGCAGGCCGAGGCGACGGTGCATGGCGTGGACGTCGAGGATGTCCAGTTTCATGAAGTCGGGGCTTGGGACACAATCGTTGACACTCTTGCGGCCAGTTGGCTGATTGCCCGGTTGCATCCGGTACGCTGGAGTGCATCGAAGCTGCCGTGGGGTGGGGGCATGATCAAGACCGATCACGGTCTGCTCCCGTCACCAGCACCGGCGACGATGCAACTGCTCAAGGGCTTCGAATTCCGCGATGACGGCATCCCCGGAGAGCGCATCACACCGACGGGAGCGGCGATCCTTGCATGGCTCAAGCCTGATCAGGCGAGCGCCGTTGGTGTTCTCTCTGCCGTCGGACACGGGTTTGGAACCCGAAAACTCCCCGGAATGAGCAACATCCTTCGGGCCTCGTTGCTTGAAACCGCTTCAAAGGCCCATGGTGACGAGATCATGGTGCTGGAATGCGACATTGACGACCAGAGCCCCGAAGCTTTGGCTGTCGGACTGGAAACCTTGCGCGCCGATGAGGGCGTGATTGATGTCACCCAATCCTGCGGCTTCGGCAAAAAGGGCCGCATGACCATCTCCCTGCGCCTTCTGGCCAAGCTCGGCCATGAACGGTCCGTGGCAGACAGGATCTTTGCCGAGACAACGACCCTTGGCATTCGCTGCCATCAGGTCGAGCGGTTCACCTTGACCCGCGGTCTGGTGAAGTCCGGTGTGGACAATGTTCAGGCCAAGTGGGTCGAGCGCCCGGGAATTGGCAAGACCCTTAAGGTGGAGATGGATGATCTGGCAGCCAACGGCAGCGATCACCACCACCGGGAAGCCGTGCGCCGATTGGTGGAGCAGGATGTAGAAAGGGCATTGAACGATGAGTGAAGCAAAAGTTGAAAAACTGATTTCCATTCTGCGTGACATGGAAGAATGCTCCGTTGCGGTCAGTGGAGGCGTCGACAGCATGACGCTGTCCTTCCTTGCCCATCGGGAGCTTGGCTCTCGAGCCACCATGGTGCATGCCATCTCGCCAGCCGTACCCAAAGAAGCAACGGAGCGGGTGAGCTTCTATGCGCAGAAAGAGGGCTGGAACCTCCGTGTTGTAAATGCCGGAGAAATGTCCAACGAGGACTATCTGGCCAATCCGGTGAACCGTTGCTATTTCTGCAAGAGCAGCCTTTACGGCACGATCAACAATCTGGATGCAGGCAATGTCATTTCCGGCACCAACATGGATGACCTCAGCGACTTCCGCCCTGGTCTGCTCGCGGCCAAGGAGAGCAGGGTGCGCCATCCCTTTGTGGAGGCGGGCATCAGCAAGGCGGAGCTGCGCCAGATCGCTGCCGACTTCAAGCTGGCCGATCTGGCCCAACTGCCATCCTCTCCGTGTCTTGCCAGCCGTGTTCAGACGGGCATTCGCATAAATGCGCGTGATCTGGGGCTGATCGAGCGTATCGAAACCTTTGTACGCAGTCAGGTCGTTGCGACCAACATCCGGTGTCGTCTGGTCGACGAGGGCTTTCGCATCGAGATCGACCAGCCGATCTTTGATGCGATCAGCGAACAGGAAAAGTCCGATCTTATCGGCTCGATCAGTCATGCCGTTGCCGACATCGGCGACCATGAACAGATTTTGATTGCCGCCTATCGTCAGGGTAGCGCCTTTAACCGGATTGCGACATGGAAGTGAACCTCGACCTTGAGCGACGCAAGCGGATCGGCCTCGAGGAGGCGATCTATTGCGAAGGAAAAACGGCATCTCAGGTAGATGAGATCTGCAAGAGTGCGATGGAGCGCGGCTGTCGACTGCTGCTGACCCGCCTTTGCGAGAGCAAGCTCTCGGACCTGTCCGAGCCCGTGCAATCGGCGTTGGCCTACGAAGTTAAGTCCCGGACGGCTATCCTCGGGGCGCTGGAAACCCTTGCTCCGGCTCGTGTTGCCGTCGTCTCTGGCGGTACATCGGATGTCGGCGTTTGCCGCGAGGTGGTCCGCACTCTCAATTATCATGGATTTGGCTGTGATGAATATTATGACCTCGGGGTCGCCGGTCTCTGGCGCCTGATGGACCGCTTGGACGATCTGCGTCAATATTCGGTCCTGATTGCCGCTGCCGGTATGGAAGCTGCCTTGCCAACAGTGCTCAGCGGGCTTGTCGCTGCCCCTGTGATCGCCTTGCCAACCTCGATCGGCTATGGCGTGTCCGAAGGCGGCCATGTGGCCTTGCAGTCCTGCCTTGCCAGCTGTTCCGGCAGTCTTCTGACCGTCAACATCGACAATGGCTTCGGCGCTGCCTGTGCCGCCATCAAAATAATCTCCATAAAGGCCTAGGTCTGGTGTTTGATCCCATGCTTTGATGGTGCACCTTTCTCATTTGAATGGAGGGAAGCACTATGGGCCAAGTTCTACACGGCAGCGCCACGACGACAGAGGCAGTCCGTCGAGCAATACAAAATAGTCAAGAGAGCCTGAGAGTGCTTTCCAAGCGATACGGCATCAATCAGAAAACGGTCGTCAAGTGGAAGACGCGCACCTCACAAGCGGACTTAAGAACCGGACCGAAGGAGCCACGTTCGACTGTGCTTTCGCGGCAAGAAGAAGCGACCATTGTCGCCTTCCGCAGGCATACCTTGTTGCCTCTCGACGACTGCCTTTATGCACTCCAGCCGACAATCCCGCATCTGACGCGCTCTTCACTGCACAGATGCCTGCAACGACACGGAGTTTCGCGACTACCGAGTGTCGAAGGCGACAAGCAGCCAAAGAAGCGTTTCAAGAGCTATCCGATCGGCTATTTCCATATCGATATTGCCCAGGTACAGACAGCTGAAGGCAAGCTCTATCTCTTTGTGGCTATTGACCGGACTTCCAAGTATGCCTTCGTTGAACTCTATACCAAGGCAGGAAAGATGAATGCTGCACAGTTCCTGCGCAATCTGGTCGCCACTGTGCCCTATACCATCCATACTGTTCTGACCGACAATGGCATCCAGTTCACCAATCGGTCTCGCGATCTCCATGAGTTCCAGCACATCTTTGACCGGGTCTGCACTGGAAACGGCATTGAACACCGCCTGACAAAAGTGAAGCACCCATGGACCAACGGTCAGGTCGAGAGGATGAACCGGACTATTAAGGATGCCACCGTCAAACGGTTCCATTACGACGATCACGAGCAACTCCAGAAGCATCTGGCTGTTTTCATAGATGCCTACAACTTCGCTAGACGATTGAAGACGCTAAGGGGCCTGACCCCATACGAATTTATCTGCAAAAAGTGGACAGAGGATCCGGAAAGATTCAAAATGAATCCGATCCATCAAATCCCGGGACCGAACATCTAGGCTCCAGACACAATCGTACTATCGGCAGCATTGCCACCAGTCAATTTGACTGCAAAGGGGCGGCCAATGGCATCGGTCAGAACGTGGATTTTTGTGATTTGGCCACCCCGCGACGGCCCGTTAAAGCATGTCGCAATTAATGAGATTCAGGATTCCCATTTTTTGCCAATTGTGATTCCCTTTGAGAAAAGGGGATCATCATGGGCAAATCACTTCCTATTGCATTGCGCGAACGTGTTGCTTCATTTGTTGATGCCGGTCATTCGCATCGGGCGACCGCCACCCATTTCTACGTGTCACCACGGTTTGTCAATAACCTGATGCTTCTCAAGAAAGAGACGGGTTCTGTGCAGCCTCGCAAGCAAGGCCGACCAGACAAAGGCAAGTTGGGTGGGCATCATGAATGGATCACAAGGCGCATGTCGGAGAATGGCGAACTGACGCTTGATGAGCTTTGTCTGGAATTGGCTGAACGCGGGGTCCATGTGCATCGCTCCGACGTTGGGCTCCTGCTTCACAGGCTCGGCCTGAGCCATAAAAAAGTCTGGTAGCCTCTGAACAGCTAATGGGATGTTGCGACGCGAGATCAATCGCTCCTCGAGAGGCAGCTTAGGTGAAGGATTTTCGATACGGGTCGCGGCGCGATTTTTCGTCTGGATGAGATTTCGGCCCGCGTTGGAAATCCTCCCAAGGAAGAAGCTCGCGGGGATTGTGCGAGATCTATGGGGAAAGCGTGCTGAAGGTTGGTGCGATAGTACAGCAAGGCAGATGATCGGGAGGGAGGCTCATCGTCACCTGGGCGTTTGAGGCTACCCCCACCCATCCAGACTGGTGTCGATTGCTGCCCTAGGGAGGCGATCAAGATAGGGTTTTTGAATTTGGCTGCAAGGTATCCTATCCGGCATAACTGACGCTGCCGGCTCTCTTTGGACCAGATGTGCAAGGTATCTCTCATGCGGCCTGTTCCCTTGGTGGTGCCCGGGATAGAGTCTTTTGGCGGATTTCGTTGAAAAAGTCGCAGATTTTGGGGAGTGATTTGGTGCAGGTTCTGAGCTGTTGTTGCGATGTGGAATTCGTCTCTGGCTCCGTTTGTGGTTCTGTTGCAAAAAAATATGTCGCGCAAAATGGTAGAATAGTTTTCTAAACGATGCCTGCTAGGTTCGATCACGGACAGCAAAACAAGCTAATTTTGTGCTGCTTCTCGATTCCCAGGATCATTTCGCCCAACGTGTTGAAATGAAATTCTATGCGAATAATTTTTGCAACAAAGCCCTCCAAAGAGAGCGCGATGACCTTTATTGAGGAGGTGGAAGACCGTTCAAAATCGGCGTTGGACGCTGTTAGCGAAGAGCTGCCAGACACTTTTCCGAATGAACTCCTGACGTCTGTTTCGGATGGGCTCCTAAACAGGCTTTCTCGATCTAGATCCTGATAAAGCCAAGCGATGCAGGCATGTATCTTCGACCCGTAAATGCGCTGGCCCCCGCCGGGCCGAACCGGGCGAACAGCATTGCTGCCTGCGTCTAAAGGCTTCGCAATCTGCTTTCGCTTTTGTGCAGCGATCAAATCCCTCAAATCCGAAATCTCAAACGTAGATTCCCGCTACCTCCTGCGAAACTTTTCTTGACGTAAGCGCGGCTCAACGGTCTGGATCTCACTTTGCTAGAAGCTTTCTGTACGTGGAGCATGCTTCGATTAATCTCGCGAGTAAACGGACTGAATATTTTGAAACAGAATGTTGCAAATGCATAAAAGTCTGATACGGTGCCTGTGACCACACCTTAGGACCGCTTCATCGAGACAAGACTGCTTCAACTTGAAGCAAGCTTGATTTCGTCATTCCGAACCCTGCCATTCGGACAGATGCGGAGCGTGCTCGTCCAAACTCCACCTGCCAGAATGCCATAACGAAGCAAGGAGGGTTTATCCCATGTCTTCGTTCGACGCCGGGCTTGAGGCTGCCCCTGAACGCCTCACGAGCTCTCCAGAAGTGAACGACAGCGATCCCCGAGACAATCCGGATTTTCTGGCAAGCCTGAAACTCGTTTCCAACTATATGGATGGTGTGCGGACAAAGCTGGCCCTGTCGGTCCTGCTCGCCACTTTATCCGTTCTGCTTGATCTTGTTCCCGTGTGGATTGTCTACCGCATCACGTCACTATTCATTGCAGGCGACGCCTTTTCATTTTCCACCATCGCTCTTTATGCCGGCGCCGCATTTCTGGCGATTGTCATGGGATATGCGGCCTTGGGCTTGGCTCTTGGTCAATCTCACATTGTTGCCTTTGACACCATCTTCAATCTCCGGATGGCTCTGGCTCGCCATATGGCCCAGTTGCCAATGGGCTATTTCGACAACCGGAAAAGCGGCGATGCAAAGAAGCTCGTCGTTGATGAGCCTGAAAAGCTCGAACTCATATTGGCGCATGGGCTGCCGGAAGGCATCAGCGCCATCGGTACATGGCTGGCAGTGTCTGTCTGGCTCTTTATCGTTGATTGGCGCATGGCCCTTGCCAGCATCGTAGCAGCACCGGTATCTCTGTTCTTGATGGTTCTGGGCATGAGGCGCGGCGCGAACTGGTCCGGAGCCTATCAGGCCGCAGGGGCCCGAATGAACGGCTCGATTGTTGAATATCTGGCGGGTATGCCTGTCATCAAGATTTTCAACCGGACGGGAGAAAGCTTCGCCGAAACCCGCGACGCCGTTTACGAGTATGCCGAGATTGAAACAAAATGGGCGCGCGCTTTCATTCCCTATGCCGGGACATTTTTCAGCCTTGTTCTTTCAAACCTCGTTTTCATCGTGCCAACCGGCCTTTTCCTTTTGGCGGCACATGAAATCTCGCTTTCAGCTTTTGCCTTTTTCGTCATCCTGGGGGCCAATTACAGCACCCCGCTTCTGAAATTGTTCAATCTGTTCCACGAACTGGCCCACATCAGTATGGGGTCGGAACGGGTGCTGGATCTGCTGGCTGCCGAGAAACAGGCAGACAGCAAAGAGCATGTTGAACTAGCCGGTCACGACATTCACTTCGACAATGTCTATTTCGGTTATGATGATCATGACGTTCTGCATGGCGTCAGCTTTACCGCTCGCCAAGGGGAGGTGACGGCCCTCGTTGGCCCTTCAGGTTCGGGCAAAAGCACCATTGCAAGCCTTATCCCGCGGTTTTCCGATATCCGCACCGGGCGCATCAGCATTGGCGAAACAGATATACGCGCCATGGGCATAGAGCAGTTGATGGAAACCGTCGCCTTCGTGTTCCAGAATACATTTCTGTTCTCCGATACGATCGCTGCCAACATCCGCTTTGGCAAGCCAGATGCAACAGACGCCGAGGTTGAGGCCGCAGCCCGCGCAGCCCGTGCGCATGACTTCATCGCAGCGCTGCCAGACGGGTATAAAACCCATCTTGGTGAGCAAGCTGGCACCCTTTCAGGAGGTGAACGCCAGCGCATCGCCATTGCCCGGGCCATTTTGAAGGACGCGCCGGTCGTCGTCCTTGACGAGGCAACAGCCTTTGCTGATCCAGACAACGAGGCTGCCATTCAGGAAGCAATTGAAGCCCTCACCGTGGGTCGCACTCTCATTATCATTGCTCACCGTCTGCATACCATCGCGGATGCCGATCAGATTGTCGTGATCGACAAGGGCAGAGTGGCCGAGAGCGGTTGTCATGATGCGCTCGTCGCCAAGGGCACCCTTTATGCGACGCTTTGGCGTGACTATACGGCAGCCCAAACGATCAGTTTGCGAAGCGATCATAGTGAAGTCGGCAAGAGCCAGAACGGCCTTCAAGCGCCGGAGGATATGTAACATGACAGAGAGTGCACAAGCAGACACCTCGGCAGAGAGCCTTAATCACCAAGAACAGGAAACGCGCTCTGACCTTGCCAGCATTAAGCGCCTATGGGCTTTGGCTGGTCCGCTGCGCGGAAAAGTGATGGCCGGTATTATTTATCGCTTTGCCCAATCCTTCTGCCTTGGTTTGGCCTTTGGCGTCGTCATCCTCGTGATCGGCCGCCTGGCACAAGGCGAAACCATGACATATGGCTGGGCATGGCAGGTAACCGGCCTTATGGTGCTGTCCCTTTTTGGACAGCTCCTGTTTGGCTACCTGTCCGCGATCAACTCATGGCTCTCCAGCTTCAAACTGGCCAGCCATTTGCGGCTTGGTATTCTTGACCATTTGCGGACCCTTCCACTCGGCTTCCACTTGTCGCGGAACAAGGGAGATACCGTTACCGTTTTAACGACGGACATGCAGATGCTGGAAAGCTTCATGAGCGACGCGCTGCCCCGTATTGCGCAGGCGTTTGGCCTTCCAGTGGCAGTGCTCATCTTCTTGTTTGTTCAGGATTGGGCTGTTGGGCTTGCTGCAGCTTGCTCTATTCTGGCGGGCGTTCCTGTCTATCTGATTACAAGCCGCTGGCTGGCACGACTTGGCATTCGCCGTCAAGACATGCAGGCAGAAGCAGCAGCCCGCATGATCGAATATGTGCAGGGCATTGCCGTTATCCGCGCATTCAACCGCATTGCCAAGGGGCAAGAGAGTTTCCGTGCGGGACTTAAGGCATTCCGCGATATATCTGTTGAGATGATTGTCAATCTGACCGTGCCGATCGTCACCTTCGGTGCGATCATCATGGTCGGGGTCCCCCTTCTCATTCTGGTTTGCGGGTGGCGATATGGAAGTGGTACAATTGAGGTGGCAACAGCCATAGCGGCATTGGTTTTGGCCTTTTCGCTCTATACCCCGATTCTCGGTCTCGTCGCTGTGATGGAACTAACGCGTATGGCGGATGCGTCGCTCACGCGCATGGACCGCGTTTTGACCGCCTCTTCCCTTCCCCGCCCGACAAGTCCGCAACAGCCCACAGGCTTTGAGGTAAGTTTCGACAACGTAAGGTTCGGCTACGACTCCGAACGCGACGTTCTCAAGGGGCTCACTTTCACTGTGCCGGAGCGTTCGATGACCGCAATTGTCGGCCTTTCCGGAGCAGGTAAAAGCACCATCCTCAACCTGTTGCCCCGCTTCTGGGACATCACCGAAGGGGCCATTTCTATCGGCAACGCGGATATCCGCTCGCTTGATCCTGATCGTCTCAATCAGCTGATCACGGTTGTGTTTCAGGATGTCTATCTCTTTTCGGGCACCATCTTCGACAATATCGCCTTTGGCCGCAAAGGAGCGACATTGGATGAGGTGAGGGACGCGGCCAATGCCGCGCAAGCAAGCGATTTTATCGAAGCTTTGCCAAATGGCTACATGACCAAGGTTGGAGAAGGGGGAGCGTCCCTTTCTGGTGGAGAGCGGCAGAGAGTCTCCATTGCACGCGCCATTCTCAAGGATGCTCCGATTATCTTGCTGGATGAAGCAACGGCAGCAATCGATCCGTCGAACGAGCGGGCATTACAAGCAGCCCTTGGCAGTCTTGTCGCGAACAAGACCCTGATTGTTGTGGCTCACAGGCTCTCAACCATTCGTGCGGCTAGTCAGATTCTGGTGTTGGATGACGGCACGGTTGTCGAAAAGGGCCAACATGACGATCTTGTCCAAGCCGGTGGGCTCTATAGCAGGTTGTGGAGCCACTGGACAAGTGCTGCAAATTGGAGGATTGGTAGAAAGGCTAGACCTGGCCCCGACATCACATCCTGAGCCAATGAACAGAGAGACCACACCGTGACGGAAAAAGACCCGAGCAACCAAACGGCAAGTGTCGGACGACCCGCTCGCATCACTCGCGACGACATTGCCGCAACCGCGCTGGAAATCGGTCTGGACAAGGTCACCCTTTCGGCAATCGGTTCGGCACTGGGAGTGGACCACTCCTCTCTCTATCGTCACATCAAGAACCGCGACGACATTCTGATCGCCGCGGCCGATCTGGCAGTCTCACAAGCGGATTGGTATATCAAGACCAACAATTGGCGCGCTTTTATAGTCCATGTCGCTGAAGTCTCATGGGCTCTCTACCGGCGCTATCCGGGGCTTGCGACGATCATCCGGAGAATGGACAGCATGCCGCCATCCATTCTTCGGGTCTTTGCCCAAAGCTGTCGAGAACTGGAACAGTTCGGTTTTTCCTTGGCCGATGCTGCATTGCTCGTTGACAGCGTGCTGGATATGACCAGTGACTCCTCTCTGGGCTGGGAGCATATGGCAGAGCCAATCAAGGATGGAATGACGGTGGCTCAGTCTCTGCAAGCCTCCTTAGATGAGTTGGCCAAAGAGACTCCAGATCTCGCCCATCATGTTGAGTTCATCGGTGAAATCATCAATAGCGACCCGCAAAACTGGTGGAAACGAAAGCTGGAGCTACTGCTCGATGGCGCTGAAAAGATGCTTTAAGGGCCTCTGTTGCCAGGCGCCACGCAGAGAGGAAACGACAATTTCAGCGATGCATAGCGTAGGAGAAGGAAGGGCGAATGGTGTTGAAAAAGTCGCTATTGAAGTAATCGCTTGGTCCTGATTCAGTCCTTTTAAGAAAAGGAGGGATTTGCGAATGCCTCTCAGCGATGCAAACGTCGCCTGCCGGCCAGTGGATGGGGCCAAGGCAAGTTGCGCAGGCAGCACTCTTTTATGAGTTTTCGATTGAAGATCACGTTCCTGCTGATCACTTGCTCAGGAAGGTCGATCACTTTCTCGACCTGAGTGAAATCAGATTTTTCCTCGCTCCCTATTACAGCAGCCAGGGCCGCCCTTGGATTGATCCAGAGCTGATGATCCGGATGTTGTTGGTCGGCTACATTATGGGCATTCGCTCCGAGCGGCGTCTTTGCGACGAGGTTCATCTCAACTTGGCTTATCGTTGGTTTTGTCGGTTGGATCTGACGGATCCTGTTCCCGACCATTCGACATTTTCCAAGTACAGACATGGCCTCTTCCGGGATAGTGATCTTTTCCGCCGCCTCTTCGAACTGGTGTTGACCCGCTGCATTGCAGAGGGGCTTGTCGGTGGAGAGGCTTTGGGTGTTGATGCGTCTATCGTGCAAGCTGATGCAAAGCGGCTGAACAAAGTTGAGGCATCAGATTGGACGCCAGAACGGATCACGCGGGCAACAGAAGAATACTTCGAGACCCTTGATGATGCCGCTTTCGGCGCGGCAACGCCCGTGAAGCCAAAGGTGCTATCGCCCGTTGATCCAGCTGCACGCTTTACCGGGGCAAAGAAGGCCTATTCGATCTTCGCCTATTCTACCAACTATCTGGTGGACCTGGATAATGCCGTGATTGTTGACGTTGAAACAACAGCGCCGATCCGGCAGGCGGAAGTCAATGCCGCACTGGATATGGTTGATCGTGTTGAAGAGAAGTTTGGTATATATCCAGAACGCTTTGTCGGTGATGGCGCTTATGGCAATGCCGAAACGCTGGGGTGGCTCGTTCATGAAAAAGGTATCGAACCACATGTTCCGGTTCTTGACAGAACGCTGCGGCTCGACCAGACATTCTCGAGGACCGACTTCAAATTCGACTACGAGAATGACCGATACATTTGCCCTGATGGCAAAGATTTTCTGCCCAGTCGCCGACAGTTCCAGACAATCCGGCCCAAGGCGAAGGACGATGAAAACATCCGATATCGTGCTGCTAAAGCGGATTGTCAAAACTGCGCGTTGAAGTTCCAGATGCTGCCCAAACACTGCCACCCGACACATCACCAGATCGATCCATGAAGGAGCGCGAGACTTCGCTCGAGATTTAGAAGATACGGATGCCTTTATCGCCTCAAGACGCGCAAGGCGCAAAGTGGAGATACTGTTCGCTCACATGAAGAAGATCATGGGGCTGAATAGACTGCGTCTTCGAGGCCCAAATGGCGCAAAAGATGAGTTCACACTGGCAGCCACAGCACAGAACCTGCGCAAGATGGCAAAGTTGCTCCCAACACCGGCATGAGGGAGAGTTCAGCCTCCTAAAATCGCCCTCCGTTTTGCGCTGCAACACATTGTTTTCAACAGAATTGGCGGAAAGCCGTCATTTCCCGAAGTTGCGAACGCTGAGTTTCAGCCCGCCAAAGTTGCTATCCAACAGTTTTTGGGCGTATCCTTACACTGGCTACTGGCTACTGGCTACTGGCTACTGGCTACTGGCTTTGCCTGATTTTCGGCAGATAGCCGCGCGGTATAGCGATCGCGGGAACTCCGGTAAGGCTGTCTTTCATGTTCAGCGCAGCAAACTCCCCGCCCTGACGAGGGTGAGGGGCTCCCAGCTAGGTCTCGCTAGACATCCGAATCTTACCTTTTTTTATGAAGAAGCCGCGCCATCATAGTCTCGTTAATTGCTGCGACGGGAATAACCCTCTGCTCAGGACTTCAGGCGATGTGCGAAGGCGTCGTTTGTAAGGGTCTGGATCCGGTAGATACCGGTGTTTGCAGCGATATAAAGATCCCGTCCATCCTCGCCACCAAAGCACAAGTTGCCCGTCAGTTCAGGCACGTTGATCCTGCCAATCTCTTGCCCAGAGGGATTAAAGACGATCACACCTATCTCGCTTGAAGACCAAACGTTGCCATGCACGTCCACCTTGATACCATCGGGAAAACCTTCTTCGATATGGACAAAAAGCCGCCCATTCTTGCAACGGATCCCATCCTTGACGTCATAGACACAGATGTGGCTGTTGCCGACACCCGGCTGTTTGCGCACCGATGATGAATCCGCGACATAGAAGAGCGATCCATCGGGCGAAAAGGCAAGACCGTTGGGTTCCTCAATGTCGATGACGACGGGGAGAAGGTTCCCAGTTTTCTGATCGAACCGAAAGACATAATGATCACCATATTCTCGTTCTCCCGGATGGCCTTCCCGTTCCTCGATGATGCCATAGGCAGGATCGGTGAACCAGATCGAGCCGTCCGGCGCGATGACCACATCGTTGGGAGAATTGAGACGCACACTGCGCCAGCTGTCGACGATGTTGGAAACGATGCCGTCCCGGTCCCGCTCCATGCGCCTTCGCCCGTGAGAGCATTGCACGACGCTGCCATCAAGATCGAGCGTGCGGCCATTGGTGAATTCAACCCCGGTGGCATAGTCGGCAATGCTATCGGTTGCCGGGTCATATTCGCGGATCCGGTCACCGGGAATATCACTCCAGCGCAAGCGGCTACGGGCCGGGATCCAGAGAGGTCCCTCGGACCAGATGGATCCTGTGGCAACCTGGTCGAGGGCCGCGCTGGGCTCGATGAGACCATCAAGCCCGACCACCCGGTCTTTGAAGGTCGCGATCACGGCGTTTGCTCTTCGAGCTTTCCTTTTGCGGCTTTACCGCCTTCTGCCTCTGGTTCACCCTGTGGCTTTACGGCCTTTGCCCGCGAAGTCAGAATGGGAGCACCGCCGGCAAGGAACAGCACCCCAAGCACAAGGAACCCCTTGAGAACATTCTGTCCGGCAAAACTCCAGCCGATCAGATTGAGGAGGCCATCGAGCAGGATGAAGAACAGCGCCCCGCCCCAGACCCCGGCAGGCACAGCCCGGCCGCCGGTGATGAGCGTGCCACCGATCACGACGACGGCGATGGAATCAAGCAGATAATCGTTTCCGAGTTCCACGTTTGGAGCCGAGAAAGAGGCGCGGAGTGCTCCGGCAAGTCCTGCAAGCATACCGCAGCTGAGATAAACCACCAAAAGAATGTTGGTCGTGCTGATTCCGGCGAATGCTGCCGCACGCCTTGCCTGCCCGAAAGCTAGCATGCGTGTGCCCCATGCGGTGGATCGCAGAACGAAGGAGATGAACAGGGTGAAGATTAGCACCAAGACGGCAAAGGCGGGAATTCCCATGGGTGCCCACCCAAGAAAGGCCTTGAGGGCAGGGTCAGCTGACCCCTGAAAGCCATTTGCCAGAGTCAAAGAGATGGCTGACGCAATGAGGCTAGTAGCAAGCGTCGCCACGATGGGCGGAATACGGATCACCAGAATGGCAAGAACGCTGATCGACGCCATAACGAGGCCCGCGGCCATGGCGGCCAGAAGGCCAAGAACGAAGGATCCCGTCGCATCGCTGACAGCGATCGCTAGCAGCCCGCCAAGGGAAAAGACCTTGGCAACCGAAACGTCGATGTTGCCTGGCCCCGAACTCATCACCAGCATCTGGCCGAGAGCCACAAGTACCAGATAGGGGGCAATGGTGAAGGCGAGTGTCAGGGTCTGGAACCCGCTGCCGCTTGAAACCAACAGGGTAAGAACCAGCACGATAAAGGCGGCGACAAAGGACCATGTCCAAGGCGGTATGGTCATTTCAGAGAGTTTCTTCATTTGACTTTACGCTCCAGAATGAGACGCCCTGCGAGGACCGCTATGACGATAAAGGCTTGCACCGCTGGTTGTAGGTTGGATGACAGTTTCAAAAGCGTGAGCAGAACGGTTAGGAGTCCAAGGGTGATCGCGCCAAAGAGCGTCCCCCAGGCAACCGCCCGGCCGCCGGTGAACATGCCTCCGCCCAGAATCACGGCCGCAATCGTGGTCAGCGTGTAGCCAGGCACAGCGTTCACATCACCGGCCCCAATTTCTGCAGTCAGTGTCACTCCGGCCATGACCCCCAGAACACCAACCGTGGTGTAGGCCAGCATGCGGGTGCCAAGAAGGGTTGCGTTTGACCGTGCTAGCGCCACAGGATTGCTGCCAAGCGCCCGGAACCTGACCCCGAGGCTGGTCTTCTGCATCACAACCCAAGTCAGGGCGGTTGCGACAACCATCGTGATCAGGGGTGTCGGGATGCCAAGCGGGGGAGACCACATTGCGTAGGCAAAAAGCCAATCCGGTGCCATGCCGCCGGGGACGGGTAGAATAAACAGCCCCACTCCGAGCCAGATGAACGAGGCACCAAGGGTTGCTATCAGAGACGGGACGGAGCGCAGCTCGACCAGTGCTCCAAGCAAAGTATAGGCAAGGACGCTGCCTCCAAGCGCCAGCACGCCCAGAAGCGGGGTGTCGCGCAGGAAGGTCGCCGAGATGGCCGTGACCATGCCGACGAAAAAGCCAATCGAAAGATCAATGTCACCGATGCTCATCATAACCATCTGAGACATGGAGGCAATGGCAAGCGCCACGATGGGTGAAAGGATAAGCGTCAACCCTCCTTGCGACCAGATGCGAGGCTGGATTATGCCGCAGACAATCAGGATTGCGAACATTGCTGAAAGGGTGAGCAGGCCGGGCAGCACCCGGCGCAGATAGCCCTTGGGCAGGACCATCCGTTGAGATGTGACAGGTGTTGCGGTCATGCGCGTGCCTCCTCAGCTTCTGCGAATGACATCGCGATAATATGCTCGTCCGTGATGTCGGTGCCCTGCAACTCGCCCGCCACTCGCCCGGCGCGCAAGACGTAGGCCCGATCACAATGCTGCATCTCGGAATTTTCGCTTGAGAACCAGATGATCGTACGGCCCCTCTCGGCTTCGCTGCGGATCAGTTGGTAGAGCTCAGACTTGGTATGGATATCGACGCCCCGGAAGGGATCATCGAGCAGGATTGTGTCAGCTTCGGAGGCAAAGGCTCGGGCGACGATGACCTTCTGCTGATTGCCGCCGGACAGGCCGGTAATCTGGGCTTTTGCACCACCGCGGATCTTCAACATGTCGACCCATTTGGTTACGAGCGCCTTTTCCTTGTCGACCTGCCGAACACCATTTTTGGCCAGCCCCGACTGAGCGGAGATGATCAGGTTGGCGGCCACATCCCAGAGCGGGAAGATGCCAAACCGTTGCCGGTCACCCGGCACATAGGCAATGCCCTTTGCGCTCACGGTCACATCATCGTTGCGTCGCCGCCAAAGTCGGCTCAGAACGTCCTGTTGTCCCTGCCCGACGATTCCAGCAAGGCCGATCACATCGCCTTTCTTGGCGTAGAGCTCGGCTGGCCGTCCATTGACATCCTGCATCGGAACGCGAACCGAGAAGGGCCTGTCATCATCAAGGCTCTGAGTGCGCGATGCTTCCTGAACTTTGGTGACCTCGCCACCCATTGCCATGAACAGATCGCGCTCGGTAACGTCGCGTGCGGTATGGACCGACACGATGGCGCCATCCTTCATGACAGCGACCCGGTCAGAAACCGACAGAATTTCGCTGAGACGATGCGACACCAGAATGATGCCCATGCCCTCTGAGCGTAGCTTGCGCACATAGTCATAGAGATAGTCCACTGCGGAACCGCTGAGAGATTCTGTCGGCTCGTCAAGGATGAGCAAGCTGAGATCATCCGTAATGGTTGCCCGCGAAATCTCGACCATCTGTCGGTCCGCCAAGGGCAGATCATCGACAAAGTCGGTCGCTGCAATGGTGTGATCGGGGAAAATTTCGTCAAGGCGCTCCATCACGAGGTCAGCTGCTGGCTTGTGCCAACGCCATTTCGGCATCCATTGCACGCTTGAAAGCAAGATATTTTCCTTGACCATCAACTCGAGCGCCAGAGAGCCTTCCTGAAACGACATGCGAACGCCGCGGAAACCGTTCTTTTTGCGTTTTGCCTGACCGTTGATTTCGACCACGCCAGACGTGGGGTTTTCAATCCCGCAAAGAGCGCGCATCAAAGTACTTTTACCGGCTCCGTTGTGTCCGACGATGCCAAGGACTTCTCCAGGGGGCATCATAAGGTTGACACCCGACAGGGCGACGGTGGGGCCATAGGTCTTGATCAAATTCTCGACCCGGACCAAGAGTTTTTTGGCATTTGTGTTGTTCGCCATCTTCACCATCTTCATCACAATCAATGAGTGAGTGCGACTGGCACACGCATCGGCGCCAGTCGCATCTACAGTGCTGCGGGGCTTTTTAGTTTCTGACTGGAACCGGTGGCAGCGGTGCGTCTTTGACCGTGCCTTCAATGTTGGCTTTCAACTGGGCATCAACCAGTTCCTTGGTCCACTGCCAGGCGGCGATCTCGTCATCATCGACCACCTTGATCCATTCGTCGCGCGCTTCGTCACTCACGACAACGGGTGGGAAGATGGTGGTGCGAGGCACTTTCTGGCCATGATAGATGTTGATGGCTGTGAAGAGGGCTGCAACGCCCTGGCCCGGATCGGACATGACAGCGACTGATCCAGATGCTCCGTTGCCTTCACCCCAGAACTTGAGCGCGCGGCCACTTGGTGCAAAGGCTACGACCGGGGCTTCGCGCCCTGCGGTCTGAAAGGCCTGAATAGTCCCGAGACCTTCGCCACAGCCGACAACACCGTCTACTTCGGGAAGGCTGGCGATGGTCCCAAGGAGCGCTTCCTGTGCCTTGGCGCTGTCGCAGAAGGTGAAGAGTTCCGCGACGACATTCACGTCAGGATTGTCCTTGAACATCTGGGACTGGACTTTATACATCTCGATTTCGGGAGGCGAGCCCTGAACTCCGCGGGCGAGCACGACGTTGCCCTTGCCGCCGATGCCATCGATGATGGCCTGAGTGGACAGGCGGGCCCAGTCACTGAAACTGTTGGTGACCACATAGGCACATTCAAGGTCGGTCGAGCTGTCAAACACCGCAACGACGGTGCCCTGATTGCAGGCCTGCTGTAGCGTCGGGTTGAGAGCGGTCGGGGAAGCCGGGTTCACCAGCAGGATATCTGGCTGGTCGAGAAGCAATGCCTTCAGCTGAGCGATCTGCTCGGTTGCCGAGTTCTCTCCGGGTGCGTTGGAAATCTGGAATGATTTGATCAATCCGTCTTTCTCTGCCTGTGTCGCCGCTTCCTCAAACGCGGTTATCATCGAACGGCGCCAGGCATTGCCAAGAAAGGCGTTGCTGAGGGCGACGGTCGGCGCAGGCTTCTGGTCAGCAGCAAAGGACAGGGTTGGCGAAAGCGCGCCTGCCGCGAGAAGTGCAACAAGCGCTGCACCCTTGGTTAGAGATTTAAACATTGCAAACATCCTCCAATTTTTCGCAAAGTTTCTTACCTGAGATTTCACTCTAAAAGCGAGAAAATCCTCATTCTAAAGGCAATCTAGTCCTTTCCCACGGGACCAGGCAGGCCCAAAGTCCTTTATCTGGCGCGGAACATCACAGCTTCTATTGCGGTAGTCCGCAAGATCTTGACGCGAGGCGCAGGTTCTATTCGGTTCGTGTCTCTCCGCAAGTCCTGTCTCTACTTATTCGTTGTCACAAAAGCGATTGCGAAGGGTTTCAGATCAATCTTGTGTCCTTTTTCCGCCTCGGATCGTTGCAACCAGTCGGCATCACTCACGGCCTCGTCGAAGCTGTTAGCGTCAAGAATCCGGAACTGGCCCGCATGCTCAAACTCCACACTCCGAGACCGGCTGGAAAGGTTGGCGATCATCAAGTGGTCCTCATTGCGGCAATCCGCTCCATAGCCAACAAGTCCTTCGCCCAGACCTGAAAGAAGCAGACGGTCTTGATCCTTGAGACCAGCTGCAAAGCGGATGACATGAAAGATCGGATAGACCGCGCCGAGGCCATCGTCATAACCGGACTGCGTATACGGCTGCCGCTGATAGGCCATACCGAATGGGCCGACCGGGGCAGAAAGGCACAGGGCCTTTACGCCGGACTGCGCCGTGGCGGCGAGGGCGCCGACGGCCCATGCAGCCCCAAACAGCCCGCGATGGCGGGGATCTTCCCGGGCCATGGTCTCGCGGATCTGGGCCGGGTTCTCAGCAATTGACTCGCCATAAGGGTTCGAGCGCATGGCGATTGAGACGAGCCCCAGCCGATAGGCACTGCCATCTCCGATGCGTTCTGCGCTGCGGAAAATCTGGGGCAGGGCTTCGAGTGTCTCGATGACGGATATGTCGTCACTGGCATGGACAATGGCCGTGCTGCCATGGGTGACGTAATCACAGATCTTAGGATCTGGCCGACAGCGGTTCATTTCCGTGAAGTTGGTTAGCATGCCTCCGCCGATGGCAGCTTTGGGGAAAGCTGCCCGAACCATTGGCAGGATGTCGTTGGGGGTCGGGCCAGAGGGCCATGGGCCGCTCGGCTGATGGCTGGAAAGATAGGCGCGCGGTATGGCAATGACGTGAGACGGATCGATGCCCTTTGCCTCCAGTTTTGCCGCAACGGCCTGCAATGCAGTTTCATCCAGCTCGTCCGCGTCAAGAATATTCTCGATATCGATGGCCGCACCAAGGTCTGTTGCGAGCGCCGATACATAAGCGAGATAGGCATCACTGGAATGGGATGCGTAGCGAACCAGGATATGAGAGGCCCCGCATTTGCGCACCGCCTCAAGAGCGCAAGGCTCGGCTTCCCATCCTTCCTCCAGTGCAATCCCGATTGCCGGTGTAGCGCGAGCGGTTCTCTCGATTGATACCGCCCCGGAGGCCGCATTCGCGGAGGTCCGTTTCGGCTTCCCTTTCATCTTGATCCGTATGGTTTGCGTGATCGCGTGGTCAAGCGCATATGTGAAGGGGTGCTTGAGCGGGACGCAATAGGTCTTGAAAGAAGCGTCGGACCAGTTGCGCTGGTCTTCCATCTCGAAAACCTCGCCTTCAAAAGCAATGTCGACTTCAACTGACCCCACATCATAGGCGAGCCCAGCGATATCCATCAGGGGCTGACTGGGCGAGATGTCCTGCGGGAAGCTCAGCTGTTCCTCAGAGCCATCTGGATGGGTGAGGCGCACCGGCGCGCCAGCGAGGTCACTGATCGGATGCAGGATCGTCAGGCCCGCCCGGTTGGTAGTGAAGTCGCCACTGACCGGGGTCAGCGTCAACTGCGCGATCATCTCGCCATCTGCGGACGCCTCGAAATACATTTCGCTAAAGAGCCGACCATCGTCAATTGACTGCATCAATTGGCCGGAGACCTTGTCGTCCGACTCGACGAGATTGACGTCGACAATCTCCGGAGAATAGGTGCCCCAGCTGGTATCCCGGATTGGCCAGGCAATGGCTCGGACGATCTCCACGCCATGCCACTCGATCTGCCGGATTGCGGCGTCCGAATAGAGAAAGGACAGAGGCCCTTTCTCTATGCGGCGCAAGAGCTTGGGAGGCTCAGAAGTTCCATAGGTCCGGCACAGATCATGAGCATCCAAATCATTGCGCCGCAATGAGGTATGTTGAGCATCGGTTTTGGTATTTGCTTGACACATGACTTGATCCAACAGCACATCATTGCGCAAAGATGGGCCCACCATCTGGAATCCTTCATCAGCAAGGTTAAGCCCCCGGGGGGCTTATCGATATGTGCAGATACCGCTTCGCTCTTCAGTGAAGCGCGGCACTCGTTGCGGATATCCGCAAAAGATGGTGCGGATCATTTCGGTAAAGCTTGTTGAAATCTCTTGGCGAACGACATGCCGTGGCATAGCGTAGAACCCGGAGGCCCCAAGAGCATGAGCAGACGTGAGATAAGAGAGTTAGACCATTATCTGGCGATCTCTCGAGCCATAGCCGGAGAGCTGGACTTTCAAAAAGCACTCAACCGAATTGCCGGCGCGGTCAAATCAAAGCTCCTCGACTATAATCATCTCGATGTTGCGGTCATCGTATCAGACGACAAATCCAAGCATTTCGCCGTGGAAACGGGCGTAGAGACGATATGGAACCGCAATGGCAAGGAACGCCCCAATGCTCTCGCACCTGTGCGTCAGTTGCTCGCGGGAGAGAGTGCGCTTCTTGTGACCGGGGACGCCTGGGAAGATCCTCGCTTTCATTTTGACGGTGCTGATGATGCTCCGATCTTCGACGCCAATCTGCGCAGTCGAATCCATGTACCCATGGTGGTACATGGCGGCGTGATTGGGGTCATCAGTTTCTCCTCGCACGAACGCAATGCCTATAATGATGAAGACGCCCGGATCGCGCAGAATATTGCCGATCTGATTGCGCCTTACTTTTACGCGCTCAACATGTCGGACCGGGCCAAAAGTTCGGAGCGTGCGGAGGGGGCCGCGCTCGGCCGGGAGAAAAATCTCAGGATCGGCGCCCAGAATCTCACCGAAGCAATGGAAGCGGAACGGCAACGTCTCGGCATGGAACTGCATGATCAAACCCTTGCAGATCTGTCGGCCATCTACCGGCAGATTTCCCGCATCGCTGACGACGGCGTCTGCACAAAGAGCGAATTGGTCGACTTGTCCAACTCCATTTCCCGCTGCACCAACGAGCTGCGCAAGATTATCGAAAATGCAAAGCCGGGGGTTCTTGACCTTTTCGGCGTGACTCAAGCCATTGAAGCGCAACTTACCCGATCCACTCAAGGGGCAAAACGTTTCATCGCGACATCCGTGCTCAATCAAACCGGAAAACTGCTCGACCAGGCCGAATATGGTTTGCAGCTTGCCACCTTCCGCATCGTTCAGGAAGCAGTGACCAACGCGGTCAAGCATTCGGGTTGCAGCGCAATCGAGATTGCCATCACCCAGTCGGACGAGGAAGTCAACATTACAGTTTCAAACGATGGCATATCTCCCCCGGATGGCTGGCGACGTTCCAGCCGTGGGGTTGATAATATGCGTGTTCGAGCATCCCTGATCGGGGCAACTCTGGACTTTGAACGCAATCCAACCAGCGTCGGCAGCCGGACGATCCTAAGGATACCGAGAGCAACGATCAGCATTGCAGAAACCAGCGTCCCCCAACCATCCGAGCCCAGACCTGAGGAGACCGTATGAATATTTTGATTGCGGAAGATGATCCGCTGCATCGGTCTTTCCTGTTGGAGACCGTTCGCCGCTATCTACCCGATTGCGATCATGTCTATGAAGCGGATGGCGGACAGGCTGCCGTCGACATCGCCCGGACCCATGATGTTGATGGAGTGGTGATGGACGTGCAGATGCCAGAGGTGAGCGGCATTACTGCGGCCTCTCGGATCTGGGAAAAACACGCCGACATGCGAATTCTTTTCTGGTCCAATTATTCAGACGAGGCCTATGTTCGGGGGATTTCGCGCATCGTACCAAGACAAGCAGTCTATGGCTACGTGCTTAAAACGGCGTCAGCCCAGAGACTTGGCCATGCCATCATCGGCATTTTTGTTGAAGATCAGTGCATCGTTGACCGCGAGGTGCGCGGTGTACAGGAGCGGGCACTCGACGTGCATCAGGGCTTGTCCAACACCGAGTTTGAAGTACTGCTCGATATTGCGGTGGGTCTGACAGACAAATCCATTTCGCAACGGCGGGGCATTTCCACCCGCTCTGTTCAGGGCCGCCTCAAGCAGCTGTACCAGAAGCTTGGTGTCGAACAAGCCAACCCCAATGAGGACACGCCGCTCTTCAACTCGCGCACTCGGGCAGTGGCCATAGCCTTTTATCGGGGACTTCTGAATGACGAAGAACTTTCACTCGCCGAGACGAGCTTGGAAAAATGGCGGGAATAGCCCGAACATTTGCCTAAACCCACCCAGCCTAATTTCATAACACTACCGATACGTTGTGACGTCGTAAATGTAGATTATTGCGTTAATTACGCCAAAGCCTCCAGCAACATGAACTGTCCGCCAATTAAAAATGGTGCGCTTCAATCGAATGTCAGGAATGGGGAAGCTGGCTTCTTCGAAGTCGCCCCTGTTGAAGGTCTCCAAAGGTCCGCTTCTGATCCCTCATCTCTCCCCCCCTACCCTCCTCGCCACAAAAATTCCCCGAAATGACCCAATTTCACAGACCATTGCCGCCGCAATCGCTGTTCAGACTGGAGTGAGGATAAAGAGCGACTGACCCGACTGAGGAGACATTGATGACCCTAGCCTATGAAGATCTGAAAAAGGCCGACCTTCCCATAGGTCCGTTCCCATCTCCTTATGGCAGCGAGCCGGAAGGCAATCTGTTCGAAAGTCTGGTGAACAGCCAGTTGCATGGCGAGGTCTACACCTCAGGTGTGGTTCGCCTGCCCAAAGGCGCCATGCTGGAGTTGCGGCTTCTCGACATATCGCTGGGTGACTGCCGCTCTGTCACGCTTTCAAAACGCACCATTCTCAAGGCAAAACGCCTGCCCATGCGGTTCGGCATCCCCTATGACAGGGAGGAGATCAGGCGCGCCCACACCTATTCCATCTCGGGCACCATCCATGCGGACGGGCGCTTGCTCTATGCCAACCGCACGGCCCATCTGGTCTTCACGGACTCCAATTTCTCCTTCGTCCGCCTCTGCCTGACCCCGGTTGACTAAGGTGCATCGATTGATTGGGGCGAAAGGGGCAGCAAAACGCCCGGCCGCGTTTCAAAACGACCGGGCGCTGATGATGCTCTGACGAACGGGCAATGCACGCGCTCTAGAATTTGAGGGCGCTGTTGACCTGATCGATTTTCTTGTTGTCCATCACGGCAAGCTCATTCTTCAGATACGAGCCCTTGAACATGGCGACGCGGATCGTGTAGCCATTGCCGTTCGGTGACACATCGGCCTTGTAGAACAGAGAACAGGTATCAAGCGTCGTCTTGAGCCAGTCGGAATTGGATTGTGCTCTATTGCGCACGATCTCGAGCCGCTCCTCGAAAGACACGACATTATCGATATCGGCCATTTCCATGGCACAGCTGGCGTTGTCACTGATCACCTTATTCGGCGCAGCCGTCAGTTCGGGATAGGAATCAGCAAGCTTGTTCTCGATGACGGATTGATCCACATCGACCGCCAGCTTGGTTTCCAGATCCATCATGTAGATCGGCTGACTTTCGACACCCATACCCCGCGCCAGCTTGAGACGGCGGGAAACACCGTTGTCATCACTCGTGCAGGTGATGAACTCGCCTTCACCAGTGCAAAGATTGAAGCCATTCTTGTCCAGCACATCCTTGGCCGACGGATAGCTCTGACCGAGCTGAATGCCAAAGAAGCCGGGATTGCCATTGGCAAATTTAAGAGACGTATTGGCGGCCGACATTGGCTCACCCTCGGGGCTGTCATCCACCATCGTATCGATGCCCTGATCGACAGAGACTTCCTGCACATCCACGTCCGGATCGCCGAACATCTCGTTCTCATTGGCAGCATTGTAGGACGTGGTCTGCCCCTGACCGCTGGTGACCCCGAAATGCTGATTTTCAAACGCGGCAGAGAACAGAATACCGGTCTGTTCCGGCGTCAGATAGCCATTGGGCGCATAGCCTGCATCAGACTGAAAGCGTGAGATGGCAGTCTTTGAGCGACGCCCCAGCACCCCATCAGCAACCCCGGCATTGTACCCCAGATAATTGAGGCGGTTCTGCACCTCGCGGTTGTTCTGCCGCTGAGCAGCACTGAGCGAATGACGGTGCCGTTTTGTGGTCCGACGATGCTTTTTCTTGTTCGCATTGCCAGCAATGAACCCAACGGCCCCGCCGATCAACGCCCCTGCGACGAATTCACCACCGTCCGCACGCACCTGACTGCTGATGCTCGTCATGATGAACCCAACAACAATTGCCGATATAAAGAAATTTCTTTTCATATGCCTTCTCCTGCCCGTGTCCCAACCTCATCGAGAATACCAAGTTGACCCATCAAGGCACAACAATACAAGTATTGTAGCAAATGATACCGCATTTTGCTCAATTTTATTCTTTTGTCCTTAACCAGAAAAATACCCGTCGCCATCGCAACGGGTATTGATACAGATTTGCCAAGTTTTTGGCAGAGACAAAAAAGGACGGCAACAGGTCAGAAGTACATCTCCGAACCATGTGAACGGGTTTCGGCCAGAAGATACACGCCAAAACAAAGACTTGAGCAAAAGGCTCTAGCCCTCGACGCGGCGAAGTCCTTTCAGGTCGCGCACGGCTCCCTTGTCCGCCGAAGTTGCCATCAGTCCGTAAGCTTCCAGCGAGCGCGACACGATACGGTCGCGTTTTTCTTCCGGCTTCCAGGCAGCATCGCCCTTGGCCACCATCACGGCCCGGCGGGACTCAAGATCCGCATCACTGACGGCAACATTGATGGAACGGTTCGGGATGTCGATTTCGACCGTATCGCCTTCTTCGATCAGACCAATCGCGCCGCCTGATGCGGCTTCTGGCGACACATGCCCGATGGACAGGCCGGACGTGCCGCCCGAGAACCGACCATCGGTGATGAGAGCGCATTCCTTGCCAAGACCCATGGCCTTGAGATAGGAGGTCGGATAGAGCATTTCCTGCATACCCGGACCGCCACGTGGCCCTTCATAGCGGATGACGACCACATCCCCTGCAACCACCTTCTTGGTGGTGATCGCCTTGACCGCAGCATCCTGACTTTCAAAGATCCGGGCCGGACCTGAGAATTTGAGGATACTCTCGTCAACGCCAGCGGTCTTCACGATGCAGCCATCTAGTGCAATGTTGCCGGACAGGACAGCAAGCCCGCCATCCTGACTGTAGGCGTTTTCCTTGTTGCGGATACAGCCGGTCTCCCGGTTCCTGTCGAGCTCGGCAAAGCGCTTGGCCTGAGAGAAGGCTTCCGTGGTGCGTACGCCGCCGGGCGCGGCCTTGTAGAGATCCTCAACCTGTTTGGAAGGCGAGCGCATGATGTCATAGGTATCGATAGCCTCACCAAGGGTCGGAAGATGAACCGTGCTGCAATCGCGATGAATGAGACCAGCCCGGTCAAGCTCGCCCAGAATGCCGAAGATGCCACCAGCCTGATGGCAGTTTTCGATGTGATACTTTTGCGTCATCGGTGCCAGTTTGCAAACCGACGGCACATTGCGCGACAGACGGTCGATATCGGACATGGTGAAATTGACTTCGCCCTCAAGCGCAATCGCCAACAGATGCAGAACCGTGTTGGTCGACCCGCCCATGGCGATGTCGAGGGTCATGGCATTCTCAAACGCCTCGAAGGTGGCAATGTTGCGCGGCAGAACGCTTTCGTCTTCCTCGACATAGTAACGCTTGCATAGCTCGACGGACGTTCTGGCCGCTTCAAGGAACAGTTCCTTGCGGTCAGCATGGGTGGCAACGATGGTGCCGTTACCCGGCAGAGCAATCCCCAGAGCTTCGGCAAGGCAGTTCATGGAGTTGGCCGTGAACATGCCCGAACAGGACCCACAGGTCGGACAGGCCGCTTCTTCCACCTTGGCAACCATCTCGTCACTGACGTTCGGATCGGTGCCCATAACAATGGCATCAACCAGATCAAGCCCGTGATCAATCCCTTCGCTGCGGCCTGCTTCCATCGGCCCGCCGGAGACGAAAACCGCAGGAATGTTGAGGCGCATAGCGGCCATCATCATGCCCGGTGTGATCTTGTCGCAGTTGGAAATGCACACGAGCGCATCGGCACAATGGGCATTGGCCATATATTCAACGGAATCTGCGATGATCTCGCGAGATGGCAGCGAATAGAGCATCCCGTCGTGGCCCATGGCAATGCCGTCATCAACCGCTATGGTGTTGAATTCCTTGGCGATACCACCCGCAGCCTCGATTTCGCGGGCAACCATCTGGCCCAGATCCTTCAGGTGCACATGGCCGGGTACAAACTGGGTAAAGGAGTTCACCACCGCGATAATCGGCTTGCCAAAGTCCTTGTTGCCAACACCGGTCGCGCGCCATAGAGCGCGGGCGCCCGCCATGTTGCGGCCATGGGTCGAAGTCTTGGAACGATAATCTGGCATGGTAAATCCTTTGAGGGAAAGTCTGGTCGGTCGGTCAAACCAATATTTCGTCCGGCGCTCTTCATCCGATGAGGCGGACATGAGCACAGGGTCCGACCCTGTTTAAACCATCAGGCGAAGTCCTGACAATACCATTTCTTTCAAAATTTGCATGATATACGCACAAAACGAAAAGGCGCGAACACAAAAAGCTGAACCAAATGGCTGAGCAGACAAAAAGGACAGCGACCGGAAAGCCGCTGCCCTTTTTGTCTTCAACCACACAGCTTGAGCAAAGAGGCTTGAAGAGCCTAGAGCTCAAAATCCTCACCATAGCCGAACTTTTCGGTGACATAGTCGATGTCCTTGTCACCGCGACCGGACAGATTGACCAGAATGGCTTCACCCGGCAGTTCCTTGGCCATCTTCATGGCATAGGCCACCGCGTGTGAGCTTTCGAGCGCGGGGATGATGCCCTCATATTTACTGAGCGCAAAGAAGGCATCGAGCGTTTCCTGATCGCTGGCCGAGCCGTAGGCTACCTTGCCGATGGACGAAAGGTAAGAATGCTCGGGACCAACGCCGGGATAGTCAAGGCCGGATGCAATCGAATGCACCGGTGCCGGGTTGCCGTCTTCATCGGAGAGCAACATGCACTTGAAGCCGTGGATCATGCCCGGCTTGCCGTAGGTGATGGTCGCAGCATGCTTGCCAAGCTCGGTCCCCGAGCCATGCGGCTCGACACCATGAAGCTTTACCGCATCGTTATCAAGGAAGCCCGAGAAGATGCCCATGGCGTTTGATCCACCGCCAACGCAGGCAACCACGTGATCCGGATCGTTGCCGGTCATTGCCGCAAACTGGTCGCGCGCCTCAAAGCCGACCACCGACTGGAAGTCGCGCACCATTTTGGGGAAGGGGTGCGGTCCAACCACGGAACCAATGGCATAGATCGCGGAATCGGCCTGTCCCAGATAGGACTGGAACGCGCTGTCCACGGCTTCCTTGAGGGTCTTGGCGCCAAAGCTGACCGGAACCACCTCAGCCCCGAGAAGCTTCATGCGGATCACGTTGGGATGCTCCTTCGCGATATCCACTTCGCCCATGTGAATCTCGCACTCCATCCCGAAGTAGGAGGCAGCGGTTGCCAGTGCAACGCCGTGCTGGCCAGCGCCAGTCTCGGCGATCAGCTTCTTCTTGCCCATGAACTTGGCGAGCAGCGCCTCGCCCATGCAGTGGTTGAGCTTGTGTGCCCCGGTGTGATTGAGATCTTCGCGCTTGAGATAGATCTGGGCACCGCCCAGTTTTTCCGAAATATTCTTGGCATGTTGCACCGGGGTCGGGCGTCCCTGAAAATGCTCTCGAATATACCGCAATTCATTGATATATGAGGCGTCGACCGCAAGGCGCTCGTAGGCTTGGGCGATTTCCTTGAAGTGCGGCTCAAGCTCGGGCGGCAGAAATGCCCCGCCAAATTCGCCAAAATATCCATCCTTGCTCGGGAATTGTTTTAAATAGCCCATTGAGAACCTCCGGTGACCTGTCTTACTCTTGTTGTGATTTTCGAGTGTAGTTTTCGAGACTGAAAAGTTGGTCATGTCTGGACATGACCAGCCAAAAATAGCCAACTTTGGGGCCGCTGAACAGAGTTCGTCGTCAAGAGCGAACCGCATTATTGTCACCAAGGGAAAAGACATTGATCTCAATTGCGTTTCGAGTTGAGTTTTCCCTTGCAACAGTTGGCTTGTTCCGCCATATGCACACCTTTGAACAGGGTGCGAATGCATCCGATTGGACCGGCTTGATAGGCCGGATTGACTAGAGGGAATACGCGTGAGCTTCATCGAAGAAGAGGCACCCGGAGCCATCTACGGAATTGAGCGCTGGGGCGAAGGCCGTTTTACGGTTCTCGACAATGGCAACATCGGGCTGATCACCAACCACGAAAAGGGTGAAGCGACGACCGATCTGACGTCCATACTGCACTCGCTGGAGGAACGGGGCATTGCCTCGCCGATCCTGTTGCGCGTCGCCAACAGTCTCAAGAACCAGATCGAACGGATCAACAACAGTTTCCGCACGGCCATCAATGAGCTGGAGTACAAGAACGACTATCGTGGCGTCTTTCCAGTCAAGGTCAACCAGCAGGCCCACGTGATCGAGAAAATCGTCGAATATGGCTCACCCCATCATTTCGGTCTCGAAGTCGGCTCCAAACCGGAGCTCATCATTGCCCTTGGCCAGCGCCTTTCGCGCGAAGCCCTGTTGATCTGCAACGGCATCAAGGACAGCGAGTTCATCAATCTCGCCCTGTTGTCCAACAATCTCGGCTTCAACACGATCATTGTTCTGGAGAGTACCTCGGAGCTCGATCTGGTGCTTGAGCAATCCAAAAAGCTCAATATCAGGCCACAGCTGGGCATCCGCATCAAGCTCAACAACCGCATCACGGGCAACTGGGCCTCCTCGTCCGGGGACCGTTCAGCCTTTGGCTTGTCTGCACCCGATGTGCTGCATGTGATCGACCGCCTCAGGGACGAAGGATTCCTTGATTGTCTGCAATTGCAGCATTTCCATCTGGGCAGTCAGGTGCCGGACATTCTTGATGTCCGCCGTTCGACCGCAGAGGCCTGCCGCTTCTTTGTCGAACTGCGCAAGGAAGGGGCGCCGCTCAGTTATATCGATCTGGGCGGTGGTCTGGGCATCGACTATACCGGCGAGCACAAGTCGACCGAAAACTCCATCAACTACACCATCGACGAATATTGCTGGAACATCGTCGAAGCGGTGAAGAACACCATGGACGATGCCGGCGAGACACATCCGACCATTGTCACCGAAAGTGGCCGCGCGACTGTTGCCTACAGCTCCATGCTGTTGTTCAACATTCTCGATGTGACCCATTTCGATGAAGCGGACGATGTCGAAGTGACCGACGATGATAGCCGTTCCCTGCGCGACATGCGCGACGTGGAAAACTATCTTACGGCTTCGCGCCTGCAGGAATGTCTCAACGATGTCACCTTCTACCGCGATGAAGTCCGGCGCAATTTCGGACGGGGTGAAGTCGGGCTGCGCGATCTGGCAAAAGCGGAGAAACTCTATCTCAACCTGATCAATCGCATGCGCAAGGCGGCTGAGACCGATGAGTGGATATCCGAAGACGTGCTGACCGCTCTTGATTCCACTGCCGACATCTACCACGCCAACTTTTCGCTGTTCCAGTCTCTGCCCGACGTCTGGGCCATTGACCAGTTGCACCCGATCATCCCGATCCAGCGCCTGAATGAAACCCCGACCCGCCGCGCTATCCTGTCGGACATCACCTGCGACAGCGACGGCAAGGTTGACAGGTTCGTGCTGACCGACGGGATCTCCCAATCGCTACCGGTGCATGAACTGTCAAAGGACGAGCAATATTATCTGGCCGTCTTCTTTGTCGGTGCCTATCAGGAAACGCTGGGTGACTTGCACAACCTGTTCGGCGACACCAATGTGGCAACCATTGAGATCGCAGACAGTGGCGACTTCAACCTTATTCATGAGGTCGAGGGGGATACCATTGCCGAGGTTCTACGTTATGTTGAATATGACCCGCTGGCTTTGTCCAACAACTTCAAGGCCATGGTTGAGGAGGCCGTTTCACGCAAAGCGCTGACCCTCAAGGAGCGCAAGACCATGATGAACGCTTTCAAGGAAAGCCTGAACGGCTACACCTATTTCGAACACTGACATCAGGGGCAATGAATGCCAAGACTGCAAACACCCGATGAACGACACCTCGCCTGGCACGAATGGGGCAAGGAAGACGGCGCGCCCGTCCTCTATTGCCCCGGCGCCGGGATGGCCGGTCTGTTGCCATTTGGCGAGGATGTTTGCTCTGCGCAAGGCCTCAGGATGATCTCGGTGGATCGTCCCGGGCTTGGCGGGTCCGACCCGGACGAAGGCAAGAGCTTTACTTCGTGGCAAAGTGACATTGCGCACCTGCTCGATCATCTTGGTGTATCCAGCGTCAAGACCATCGGCTTTTCGCAAGGCGCCCCGTTTGCCTTGGCGCTGGGCGCGGCTGGCATCGCGTCGTCCGTCACGATCGTCTCCGGGCAGGATGAATTGTCTCACCCGAAGGTCATAAGCCAGTTGCCCGCCCCCGTGGCATCCATGGTGGATCTGGCGACGAACAAGCCCGATGCACTTCAGGATGAAATCGAAAAATCTGCGACCCCGGACTGGCTGATGCAAATGATCGAGACCATGAGCAGCGATCAGGATCGCGCCTTCTACATGGCTCCCGATTTTGCCCCCCGCTATCGTCAATCCCTTGAGGATGGCTTTTGTCAGGGCCCTGTCGGCTATGCGCAAGACACGGTCCTTGCAATGGCACCATGGACCTTCGATGTCGAAGAGATGCCCTGCCCGGTTCAGCTCTGGTATGGCCTGCGCGACATCAGCCCGGTTCACGCACCCGATTTCGGGGAAACGCTGGCGGAGCGCCTGCCGTCCGCAACGCTTAGCAGAATTCCCTCCGAGGGAAGTGCAATTCTCTGGACGCGGTCAGAAGAGATTCTGTCTGCTCTCTAGAAATCAAAAACAAGAACAATCCGCTCTCGACTGTTGTTGTTGAGCGTCCTGCGACACAGGCTGCAAAGGCCCTTTCAGGAGAAGGAACACTGAGATGAACAAGATTCTGGTTATCGGCGCTGGTGGCGTCGGCTCTGTCGTGGTCCACAAGATGGCCCAGCTCTCCGAGCTGTTCGGCGACATCACGCTGGCCTCACGCCGCAAGTTCAAATGCGACGAAATCGCAGCCTCCGTTAAGGAACGCACCGGCGTCACCATCAAGACTGCCGAAGTCGATGCCGACGATGTCGAAGCAACCGCGGCCCTCATCGATACTCTTGGCGTTTCGCTGGTGGTCAACGTGGCCCTGCCCTATCAGGACCTCAACATCATGGATGCGTGCCTCAAATCCGGCGTCAACTATCTCGACACGGCCAACTATGAGCCGCGCGACGTTGCAAAATTCGAATATAGCTGGCAGTGGGCCTACCAGCAGCGCTTCGAGGAAGCAGGCCTGATGGCCCTGCTCGGCTCGGGCTTTGATCCCGGCGTGACCAATGTCTACACCGCCCATGCCAAGAAGCATCTGCTTGACCGCATCGAAACCCTCGACATTCTCGACTGCAATGGCGGCGACCATGGCCAGCATTTTGCCACCAACTTCAACCCGGAAATCAACATCCGCGAAGTAACGGCCCCGGTGCATCACTGGGAAAATGGCGAATGGGTGACGACCCCGGCCATGTCCAACAAACAGCCCTATGACTTCCCCGCCGTTGGCGAGAAGAACATGTACCAGATGTACCACGAGGAGCTGGAAAGCATCGTCAAGCATCTGCCCGAGATCAAGCGCGCCCGCTTCTGGATGACCTTTGGCGATGCCTATATCAAACATTTGGAAGTGCTGCAGAATGTCGGCATGACCCGCATTGATCCGGTCATCTATGAGGGCAAGGAAATCATCCCGCTGCAGTTTTTGAAGGCTGTCCTGCCCAACCCCGGCGATCTGGGAAAAACCACCAAAGGCAAGACCTGCATCGGCAACATCATGACCGGTGAGAAAGACGGCAAGGACAAAACCGTCTATGTCTACAACATTTGCGATCATGAAGAATGCTTCGCCGAGGTTGGCTCGCAGGCGGTGTCCTACACCACCGGTGTGCCTGCCATGATCGGTGCAGCCTTGATGCTCAAGGGCGACTGGTCCGGCAAAGGCGTCTTCAACATGGAACAGATGGATCCTGATCCCTTCATGGACATGCTCAACAAGCACGGCCTGCCATGGCAAGCCGTCGATCTCGACAAGCCGCTCGACTTCTAAAAGCGTTTGTTCTGCAAACGCGACATGATGGCACCACACAAAGACCATCGTGAACCAAACACGAAAGCCCCCTTCTCGGGGGCTTCCCAATCTGATTTGCCCCTTTGCGACCCGACCCGGGAGTTGTTCAATGACCGATGCGCCCATCATGGAAACACAGGCAGGGGATGCCGGTGCCTTCAAGGACTTCGACCTTGCCCGCGTTCCCTCCCCCTGCTTTGTCATCGACAAGGCCGCGATCCGGCGCAACCTGTCCATCCTGTCGCAAGTCGGCAAGGACGCAGACGTCAAGGTGCTGTTGGCCCTCAAGGCCTTTTCCTGCTGGTCGCTCGGCGATCTGATCGCTGAGTATCTCGACGGCACCTGCGCCTCGGGCCTGTGGGAGGCAAAGCTGGCGCGCGAGAAATTCGGCGGAGAGCTTGCGACCTATTCCGCTGGCTTCAAGGCCGATGAACTGCCAGAGATCCTTGAGCTGTCCGACCATCTGATCTTCAACAGCCCGGCCCAGCTTGCCCGCTTCGCCCCGCTCATTGAGGCCGCACGCAAATGGGGCTACGCGCCCGATTTCGGCTTGCGCATCAACCCCGAGCATTCCGAAGGCTCGATCCCCAAATATGATCCTTGCGCCGCCGGCTCTCGCCTCGGCACCCCGATCAGTCAACTGACCGATGCGGATATCGACGCCATCTCTGGTCTGCATATGCATACCCTGTGTGAACAGGATTTCCTGCCGCTCAAACGCACCTTCGAGGCAATTGAGGACAAGATTGCGCCTTGGCTGAAAAAACTGAAGTGGCTCAACTTCGGCGGTGGGCACCACATCACCCGCCCCGACTATCAACGCGACGAGCTTGTCGCTTTCCTCAAGACAATCAAGCAGAAATACGACATCGAGATCTACCTCGAGCCGGGTGAGGCGGTCGCGCTTGATGCCGGAATTCTTGTCGGCGAAGTGCTCGATGTGGCCCGCAATGGCGAGGTGGATTTGGCCATCATGGACATCTCGGCCACCTGCCACATGCCCGATGTGATCGAAGCCCCCTACCGTCCGGCCCTGCTTGGCGAACCCGATGACGGAGCCGATCAGAGCAAGGTCTTGCGTCTGGGTGGTCCATCCTGCCTTGCAGGCGACGTCATTGGCGATTATCGCTTTAAAGACACGCCCGAGATCGGCCAGCGCATTGCATTTCTCGATCAAGCCCACTATTCCATGGTCAAGACCAACACCTTCAATGGTGTGAGACTGCCCTCGATTGCCCTTTGGGATTCCGAAAGCGATGAACTAGAGATCATCCGCCGCTTCCCCTACGAAGAGTTTCGCGACAGACTATCCTAGTCTTGCATTCACGCTGCGCCATTCGCACCCATCCAAGCTGAGGCCGATGCCTCGATCCGTCAGAAAGAGACACCCAATGGCCGATTATTCCTATCCCGCCTTTCTTGCCTCCGAGCTGACCGAAACCGAGAGCAATGCGGATACCGCGCTTTTCGAAGTCATCCCCTGCCCGCTTGAAAAAACCGTCTCCTATGGATCTGGCACGGCAGCCGGCCCGTCTGCTCTGCTGGAAGCCAGTCAAGAGCTCGAACGCTATGATGGTCGCGGCTTTCCCCTCGAGCACGGGATCATCACATCCGATCCCATCGATTGCGACCAGACCATCGAAGAAGTGATGCTGGCCCTGCGCCGCAGAACCGCAGAGAGCGTCAAAGCGGGCCGCATCCCGGTCACGCTGGGGGGCGAACACAGCCTGTCCTATGCCGCGATCATGGGCGTGGTCGATGCCTTGCAAAAGCCCATCGGCATTCTGCAGATCGATGCTCATGCGGACCTGCGCAATGCCTATCGGGGCAATCGCCACTCTCACGCATCGGTCATGCATCTATGTGCGGTGGAAGAAAAGCTGCCCCTCATGCAGCTGGGGATTCGCGCTCTATGCATCGAAGAACACGAGGCTCGCGTCAAATCCGAACACATCCACTATATTGACGCGGAAAAGCTCGTCACCAACAATATCACTGAATTCGATTTGCCTGAAGGCTTCCCTGAAGACGTCTATGTAACCTTCGATGTCGATGGCCTCGACCCCTCGATCATGCCCGCCACAGGAACGCCCGTGCCCGGCGGCCTTGCATACTATCAGGCGCTCAGCCTGATCGAAGATGTACTCACCGGACCACGCTGTGTTGGCTTTGACGTGGTCGAACTGGCTCCGATGGCCGATCAATGGGCATGGGATTTCACTGCGGCAAGCCTCACCTATCGCCTCATGGGGCTGGTCGCGGCCAGCCGGGAATAGACAGGACCTCCTCCATGAACACGCAGGACTACCGGATCGTCAGACAAACCCCGCCCCTTGAAGATTTTCTGCGCTTGAGGCGCATCACCGGGCTGACCGTCTACTCCCAGGAAGCGGCCCGCAAGGGCCTCGAAGGGACGATTGTCGCCGCATTGGTGCTCAAGGGAGAGACCGTTGTGGGAATGGGACGACTGGTGGGCGATGGTGGTTGCGTCTTTATCATCGCCGATGTCGCGGTGGATCCGGCCCATCAAGGCAAGGGCCTTGGCAAACGGATCATGGCCGAATTGATGGACTATGTGAACACCGAGCTGGGCTCCAAGGCCTATGTCTCCCTTGTCGCCGATCTGCCCGCAGACAAGCTCTACGCCAGTTTCGGGTTCGAACCGGTTGCCCCCGCGTCCATCGGCATGGCCTATCGCGTGCCGTAAGTGAGCATTGCACCAAGCCTCAACGGCTGACTGTCGATTGTCCAAGAATAGTCGGAAGAAATCTGTTTGAGCTCAACAGCATCGGCAGCTGGAACTGGTGCGCGAGACGCACAGAAAGCCTTATATGTCGGATGAACAACTGAAGCGCCCCACCCAGACACCTAACCAAGGCTAAACTTCGCGCAACCGGACTGAACACATGTCGCGAGAAGATATTTTTGTAAGCGATATGAAAATCGAGAAAAGCGACTTGGACGCTTTTCTTGCAGAAGTCGCTTTGCCAGCGGGCACCGTTTCGGCATCCTTGGCAGCCATTTCGAGGCGCAAGGCCTTGAGGCGTGCGAACTTCTCTCTGACTTTCACCATCCTTTCCTGCTGCTCATCCAAGATATCGTTTTCAGGCTTCTTCTTCGTCTTGAAACGTTGTTCCACCTGAAGTCTTGCATTGAGAGCCACGAAAGGTCCTTTTTCCAGCAAAAGGAATTAAAGCCGCCCTCGCCGGGGAGACTTTACTGCTGAATCAGTCGGCCAACTGCAGATTGACAGCTGCGACTTTACCATTACGGCCAGCTTCAAGTTCGTAAGAAACTTTCTGACCTTCGTCCAGTCCGCTCAGACCAGCGCGTTCAACAGCAGAAATATGGACGAAAGCGTCTTTGCCGCCATCATCAGGAGCGATAAAGCCGTAGCCTTTGGTGGAATTGAAGAATTTTACGGTGCCAACAGTCATGGCAGTACCTCATTTTTAACTTAAATACACGCGCTTCATCAATTGAGCGAGTGGGATTCAGTGTACATTTGTACACCAACAGAACGTTCGCGTAATCAGGGGGGAATGAAGCAAACCGGCAATGCCGGTAGATCAATGGCCTATGATGGCAGAAACGTACACCATTCTTGATGCCTGCAAATTGCAGCGAAATCAAGAAAAAACAAAAAAGAATATAGGGCCTGCATAAAATAGATGCACTCTTTTCGGCAACAACCTCTGATCACATATCAGATCACAGGCATTCCGATGACCTTGAACTCGATCCCGCAGTCTCCGAGTATCTGCTCCGACCGGGTTGTGTCAAAACGGCCCTGAATCCCCTCGTTATGACGCCAGACGACACGGGCAACCTGATGCGCCGCCAGAAACTTCGTGCATTCCTTGCAAGGTGGATGCGTGACATAAACAATGCATCCTTTGGCAGGTTCCTTCATGGCCGCCAGGGCATTCATTTCCGCGTGAACAACGCGATCATATTTCTCCTCGCGACTGTCCCACCAGTCTGGTCGATCTTCCATCGAGCGGGGAAAACCATTGTAGCCCACGGCAGCGAAACTCTTGTCGGGCCGCACGATCACACAGCCCACCTTGGTTGAGGGATCACGACTGCGCATGGCAACCGCTTCGGCGCACTGAAGCACCCATTCGTCAAATCCGGGCCGCGGGGCCATACCATCTCTCCCTTGAAACAAACATCGCATCGAGCTGTTCAATGTCTGTAAGCCAAAACAGGCAATCAAGCAAAGAAATACGCCTCAAACAACCTCACTTGAGACGCGTCATCGAGCGACCGCCATGCCTGCACCGAACGTCAGGCAAACATCCCATGTGCCGTAAAGGCAGAGTGGCGCCCCTCACGTGCCCTCAGAGTGTGGAAGCCAAAGAAAAAAATAAGTAAAAATAAAAATAACAAGGCAACAAGGGAAGGATCACAAAGTCTGGCACCATTTAGGTGTTTGATCCCATGCTTTGATGGTGCACCTTTCTCATTTGAATGGAGGGAAGCACTATGGGCCAAGTTCTACACGGCAGCGCCACGACGACAGAGGCAGTCCGTCGAGCAATACAAAATAGTCAAGAGAGCCTGAGAGTGCTTTCCAAGCGATACGGCATCAATCAGAAAACGGTCGTCAAGTGGAAGACGCGCACCTCACAAGCGGACTTAAGAACCGGACCGAAGGAGCCACGTTCGACTGTGCTTTCGCGGCAAGAAGAAGCGACCATTGTCGCCTTCCGCAGGCATACCTTGTTGCCTCTCGACGACTGCCTTTATGCACTCCAGCCGACAATCCCGCATCTGACGCGCTCTTCACTGCACAGATGCCTGCAACGACACGGAGTTTCGCGACTACCGAGTGTCGAAGGCGACAAGCAGCCAAAGAAGCGTTTCAAGAGCTATCCGATCGGCTATTTCCATATCGATATTGCCCAGGTACAGACAGCTGAAGGCAAGCTCTATCTCTTTGTGGCTATTGACCGGACTTCCAAGTATGCCTTCGTTGAACTCTATACCAAGGCAGGAAAGATCGTACATTTGTTTGAGAAAGTTCAGCCCAACCATCAGACGAGTTGGTTTGGCCGGACATCCCACCTGCCGATAATGCTTGCCGAAGTCCGCGTCAAATTCATCTCATGGCACCAGCCCTGACTGCCGCACCAAGGAACGGTTCATATCGATGATGGCACCCAGGCGCTCTTTGAACAGTTCACCGCCCCGTTTGTTGCGCTTTGAAGAAATCATGAATATATGCCAGAAAATGCGTGCTTCAGATCAACTTCCTGGCAGTTTATCATATCCAATTACTCTTGGAAATCTATATCCTTCAATCAGTTAACGGGTTTTCAGCGCGAACTCGATAGATGAAGCTGTAAATCGTCTCAGAGCTTATAGGACGCAAACCCTTCTCGTTACCTGCCTTCAGCCAGTACTCCGAGAGCCGGTACCGAACAAACTGGCCGAGCGTCTCCACGTTGTTCAAGAATGACAAGGCGCTGCCGAAGAAACATATAGCTCCCATCGGCATGGTTCGTTAAATAGCAACCTGAGGGCAACCGGTTAAAGCTCAACTCCCGACTGATCGCGGATTTGGAACGTCCAAGAAAGTGACCGAATCTTTTCAAAATGAAAATCTGTTCTCGTTCGTCGCTCGAAAGATGCGAATAAGCATAACATGGCAACACTCCTGATGGATCCTACAACCGCCTCGACACAATATCGAGGCGGGAGTGTTGCACTTCACGGCGGAATTCAAGAATCACCTTCATGATATCGGTCACCTTCCTACAAAACTCATGAAAGTCCACAGAGAACCGCCATTTCCGCGGTATTTTTTTCGTCGCCCCGCGAGCGGCATTTGTCGCTCTGGGTCCCTTTGCTGACTGGTGCATGGTGGCAAACAGAATTGTCATTACCCGACAGCCCAAAAGCCCGATCTGTTTTCATTGCCTAGCGCAATGACCGCAGCCATTTTGCGAAGATCATTGCGGCCGATGTCTTGGGCTCCATTACTGTCATCGTGTAATGGCCTAAAAGCACCGAAGGACTCTCGGGCAAGGCACACAGCCTGCCCGCCTCAAGATCGTCCGCAATGATAAATTCGGGTGACAAAGCCATTCCCATTCCAGCGATTGCCGCTCTGAGTGCAGCGTCATCAAGATCGAAATATCCGCCATATTGGATCGAGGCCTCTGAGAAGCCGGCCTCTGCCAGCCATGTCTTCCAATCCCAATTGCTGCTCGTACTCTGCAATGCGGGAATGGCTGAAAGCTTGGTCAATTTCGAGCTCGAAGACGCAAGGTCGGGAGACATGTAGGGTCTGGATCTGTCTTCAAACAGAATTTCGGCATCGCCGACCGACGTCCCCTTTACAACGTAATTGATCGAAAAATCGACATGTTGCGGATGCAATGACGCCATCGGACTTTTGGTTTCGATCCTGACTGCAATGTCTGGCCTCAACTGCCTGAAGGCCTTGAGCTGCGGAATAAGCCAGCGCATGGCAAGCGTCGTGGGGGTCGACACGGTGAGGCTCTGGCCTTCCCCCATGGCGGTTTCAATGGCTTGATTGAGAGACCGAAGGCTCGGCACGGCTTGCTGCAGAAACGCTTCTCCGATTTCGGTCAGGCAAATCGAGTTGTTCCGCCTGAAGAAGAGCGACACACCCATTGCCTCTTCAAGCGCCTGGACATGGCGACTGACCGCGCCCGGCGTCACCCCAAGGCTTTCCGCCGCACGCTTGAAGCTATGGTGCTCTGCGACAATGGCAAAGACGCGCACTGCATTTAGTGAAATAGCCTGAGATTTCTGCATTACAAATTATCATTCAAATGGAAAAATACTCGTTTTTTTATAGCAGAAAATAGATCTTTACTATGCAAAAATGTAAGTGAGGACTCCGTGCTTCCAACTCAGACCTATCTTCCTGCCATCCTTTGGATGCTGCTCAGCACGTTTATCTGGACAGTGATTTTTTCCGCTGGAAAGTTTGCCGATGGCTCCATCGGCGTCTTTCAGCTCACCTTCTTACGCTATGTAGGCGGGCTAACGGCCTTGCTGGCGCTGCTGCCTTCTAAAGGAGGGTTTCGCGCGCATATCAGCAGGCAACCCAAAGCGAATATGGCACGGGCACTGTGTGCCTGCGGTGCTGCGATCTCAATCACCTGGGCTTCGGCCAACATGCCACTCATCGACGCCACCGCGATCAGCATGTCCTACGGGATCTTCGGCGTATTGCTTGGAGCCATTGTGCTCAAGGAGACAATTCGCCCAAGCCATTGGACCGCGGTTTCCGTCTCTCTGGCGGGAGTGGCAATCGTCATGGTCAGCAAAGGCGCGTTTCAAGGGCACATAGCGATCGCACCAACTTTCATCGCTGTTTTGAGTGCCATTTTTCTGGCCATTGAGGGTTTACTGATCAGCATCTTGGGGCGCTCCGAAAAAGCTTTCACGGTGATGCTGTATGTCTCATTCTTCGGATGCGGCCTGATGCTCCCGGCAGCTCTTCTGGAATGGACGCAACCAACGCCAGCCACTTTTGTCCTATGTCTAGCGCTTGGCCCGCTCGGCATTCTCGGACAATATTGCACCATACGGGGTTATCGCTCCGCCCCGCTGTCCGTCGTGGCTCCGGTTGACTATTCTTGGCTCTTCTTCTCAGCCCTCTTGGGGCTGGTCGTCTTTAATGAAGTGCCAACGCATGGCACCTGGCTGGGCTGCTTGATCGTCGCACTTGGTGGTGTGCTACTCATCCGATCAGGAAAAGCTGCCTAGATTCCTGCCGTGGTGCCGGCTTACAAAGGCTCGTCTTTAGTCTTCATCGAGGTTGCATAGTCCAGGTTCTGAGGCCGCATATCGTCATAAAGCCACACCATGCGATCGAGAAACCTGAGCTTTGTCAGCCAGACCTCCGGTGACATCTCCATCAGTTTTTCAGACCATTCGGCAATTTTCACGGCGGTATGTGCTCTATGCGTCAAAAAAGGTTGCAAAGGTCAGCGCTAGAAACAAAAAAGCCCACAATTGAGTGTGGGCTTTCCTCGATACGCGGCAGATGTTGCCCCTAGGGGAAAGACTTGCCGGGACAAATATGAACGAATGCTAGAGCGCTAGATCTGGTAACCGTAACGCCCCAATATGTCCGCAGCCATTCCTCGGTCCACGAATCCTCTTTCAACTTCGTCAATCACACCCTGCACAGCACTCTCTGCGCTCTTCATGGTGTCATACTTCGCATCATCCGGCGTCAGCATGATGTAGGAATTGTCGGTGTGACTGTAGACCAGCTTTACATCCTGACCATACTCAGCACGGAGTTTACGTTCCGCATCGACGCTCTTCATCAAGGCTTCCAGCCGCACTCTGTTATCCTCTGCAATGGCATCTTCGGAATTACTCTTTCCGATGGGATTTCCGTTGGACCAACGACCGCGGTTGTAAGAAAAATCCTCATTCATGTAGGCAGACGTAGCCCCATCTGGCCGTGGCCCCAGTGCTTCTGATGCAATCTCGACCATGCGGTACGGTTCGCCCGCCTTGAACATGGGATCTCCTGAGGAAGCCTTTGTTTGTGACTGGGCGTCACCGCCATTTTCAGCAGGGTCTTTCATTTCTGCCATTGCCGCAATCATCGACTGGCTATCGGATGGCGAGGCCGTACGGAGGAGTGAGATACCCTCACGCGCATCGACGCTGTGCCCTGAAACGATAATCTTCAATCCATTGACCGTGACGGATTGCACTGGCGGCTCCGCGGTCTCCTCTTCCTGAAGCGCCAGAAGAGACGCTCGCGTTTGAGCTGTCACTGGCGAAGCTGTATGAACGCCTTCCTTCGGTCTGACAGGGGCCGCCTCTTTTGCCGTAGGCTCGACAATTGATCGCGTCGTTTCTTCTGATCGCGCCGAGACCCCGCTCGCAAAATTGATAGGGATCGTCGTTGGGACCGTGCCAAGAATGGGAAGTTGCATAATGCCACCCTTTCACAAGACTTCTATTCAGAAGAATATTTTGCAAAAAACGTGCCAAAACTCAACGCCAATTAGAAATTGCAAACTATTGGTGCGTCTGGCCATATCTGAATGATCTGTTTTGGACGGCAAACTTGATTGCCAACAATTAATACGCTATGCGTACCAATATGACAGGATACGCAAGAGATGATGTTGCAGCTTTGCTGAAGGCCGTTTTGGCGTTCGGACGCCGACTGCGCTCGGAGCGCACATCGACGCGCGTCACCTCGTCTGCTGCGAGCATGCTCAACACACTATCCGTGCGCGGACCAATGCCCACCCGACAGCTCGCAATTGAAGAGCGCTTACAGCCCCAATCACTGACAAGGATTGTCAAGCGATTGGAAGAGGATGGCCTAATCCGGCGCGACCGCGGTAAGGAAGATCAACGCGAACTGATCATTGCGTTGACCAAAGCAGGCACAAGGGAGCTCGACGCCGACCTCCTGGAGCGACAAAGATGGTTGGAGCAGGTTGTCGCGGATACCTTGAGCGAAGGGGACCGAGCCTTGCTGGGAGACGTGGCACGCCTTCTGCTCAAGCTCGCCTTTCATGATACAGAGGCCAAAGCACAGGAAACAGATATGCCAAGCTGGGTTCAACATGCGATTTTCTGGCACATATATCCGCTCGGATTTGTCGGAGCGCCCAAAGGGATCGACATGATCAACGACATTGATCATCATCTCGATCACATCATAGACTGGCTCGATTATGCAGTTGAACTCGGTGTTTCCGCGCTTCTGCTCGGTCCGATCTTCGCCTCATCCACGCACGGATATGACACGATCGATCACTACCGCATTGACCCGCGCCTTGGCGATGAGGCCGATTTGGACCGACTGGTTGCTGCTGCCAATCAACGTGGTCTGAAGATCGTTCTCGACGGGGTCTTCAACCATGTTGGACGCGGGTTCCCCAAATTCATCGAAGCCGAGGACAAAGGGCCCGAGTCAGAGGCCGCGCGATGGTTCCTTCCTATTGACGGCGATGGCCCAAATGGTACGGCGGCATGGAAAACCTTTGAAGGTCATGAGGGCCTGATCGCACTCAATCATGAGAATGCGGACGTGGCGGACTATGTTCTTGATGTCATGACCCACTGGTTGGACCGCGGTGTATCAGGCTGGCGCCTCGATGCAGCCTATGCGACCCCGACATCCTTTTGGCAAAAGATCCTGCCCGCGGTGCGTCAATCCCATCCCGAGGCCTATGTTTTCGGGGAAGTCATTCACGGAGACTATGTCGAGTTTGTTCAGGAGACCGGCGTTGACGCCGTCACGCAATATGAGCTTTGGAAGGCGATATGGAGTGCGCTCAATGAAAACAACTTCTTCGAGCTCGCCTGGGCCCTTGATCGGAACAACCGGTTCCTTGAACATTTTGCGCCTTTTACATTCGTTGGCAATCACGACGTCACCCGGATTGCGAGCCAGCTAGAAGACGCAAGGCATTTGCCCCATGCCTTGGCCTTGCTCCTTTTGACCGGAGGCACTCCTTGTATCTATTCCGGCGATGAGCAGGGATTCAAAGGCATCAAGGAAGAAAGGGAGGGCGGCGATGACGCGGTCCGCCCGGCATTTCCGGACAATCCAGACGGGTTGCTCGACGATGGATTGCCGCTTTATCGTCTGCATCAGGATCTGATCGGCTTACGGCGCAGAAATCCATGGCTGGTTCGCGCCAGAAGCGAAGCGCTGCATCTGGAAAACCAGCAGATGGTTCTCAAAATAAGCGCTAAGGGCAATCGCCTGATCCTTGCCTTCAACCTTGGAGACGATGACGCCGATCTCCCCGCCGGTGATGCCAGCAGCCTCCTGTTGGGGGATGGGACACTCAATAAGGATAGCAAACAGAGCACAGTTCACCTCAAGGCTCACGGCTGGTGCGTCCTGTCGTCTTGATGGCGCTCAAAATGAACAGCATAAACCGAGCAGATGCTGCTCTATTGGATTTACTCACCCATGCAGCAACTCACGATAGGACAGGTGGACTTCGGGATATTCAACAAGGCCGAGTTGATCTGCAGCACTCTGAACATCCTCTCGTAGGGGGGAAAGCGCGCTTTGATCATCTGTCATGATCGCAATCTCAACAAAGGAACCCAGCCCTTCGATGTGGTCCAATGTTACGTGGAATTTATCGACGAAATAGATGTCTCTGCGCTTTTTGATGTGCCATTTTTCCTCAAAGCCAAGCGACTTCAGCATCGCAAGCGCCTTGTCGAAATCGGGTAAATCCATCGCGATGCATTCGTCCTTGGCTGGCCCCTTCGATATCCAGAGAACCCGGTCCGATGGCTGCATATGCCTCAGGGTGTGAAACTGGTTGTTGGACTCCAGTCGAGCGTCCGCAAGATCCAGAAATACATCGGTCTCGGTGTTTCCGATCGTAAAGGGAATTGCCGCCATGTCTTTGAGGCGTTCAAGCACGGATGGGAGATCATCAACCTGAAACTTCCTTTCCACCTCAAAGCGCCCCTTGAAATGGTCGCCGGGGTCAGCCAGCATTCCTTTTGTTTCGAGACTTGCCGCATTCTGTTGCATGGCACAACTCCATTGACCGTATTCGCAATCGCATTACACACCATTTCGGATAATCGCCGATGGCCGGTTTGTCCATTTTAAAATTCTCTATAGGGCTGTTTTATGTGTTTCTCAGGCTCTTCATTGAGACCTCAATCCGGGAGATTGAGCCTGCAGAGGCCAGTGTGCACGATTTTCCTGTGATTAATGCCTAGGGGATTCAAATTATCAATCTGCGCTCTGAGGCGTGATAGATGCGACCTGATGCAAACGCCTGTCAATATCACAAACACCGATAAACATTGTATTTTCTTGACCGCGCGCGATTGTGCCACACCTGCTTTTGGAGCACTCAACCAAAGTCGGATGTAAAATTCTGCATACCTTTTCATAAATATTGCTTTGTGGGCTCATGTTTCAAAGTCTTACATTTTCCTCCAACACGAGGACGGACAAAAAGCCTTTTGTCCCGTCGAATTCCAAGGGAGGAATATTATGCTCGTCAAGGGTCTTGTCCTTGAACACATTGGTGCGCTCTCCATTCGTGAAATCGAAATCCCAGGCGAAATCGAGCCCGGCCCGAACGACGTTCGGATCAACATCAAATGCGTCGGCATTTGTGGTAGCGACGTTCATTACTACGAGCATGGTCGCATCGGTGACTTCGTCGTCAACGAACCGATGATTCTGGGTCATGAAGCAGCGGGTGTTGTCGATGCTGTGGGCAGCAACGTGACGCATCTCAAACCGGGTGATCGCGTCTGCATGGAGCCGGGCATCCCCGATTTTTCCTCCACCGAAACCCTCAAGGGCATGTACAATCTGGACCCTGCAGTGCGGTTCTGGGCCACTCCTCCCGTTCACGGTTGCCTAATCCCACAGGTTATCCATCCAGCTGCCCTGACCTTCAAACTGCCTGACGAAGTCAGCTATTCCGAAGGGGCTATGGTCGAACCACTTGCCGTTGGCGTCTATGCTGCCGACGTGGCGCGGATCCGTCCCGGTGATGTGGCTGTCGTGACTGGCGCCGGCACAATCGGCCTGCTGGTTGCCTTCTCTGCCATCGCTGCGGGTTGTTCCGAAGTCATTCTCTCTGACGTCTCGGCGGAAAAACTGGCACTCGCCAGCAGCGTGCCGGAAATCACCACCGTTGACGCTCGCTCTGAGAGCCTTGCAGATGTGGTTTCCGCGCGTACAGCCGGACGTGGTGCTGACATATTCTTTGAAGCATCAGGTTCCACCAAGCCGCATGAAACCATGATCGATCTTGTATGCCCCGGCGGGCGCATCGTTCTGGTCGGCATGCCAGCGGAAAAGATTGCACTAGATGTGGTCGCCCTTCAGGTCAAGGAAATCTCCCTTACCGGTACGTTCCGATATGCCAATGTTTGGGACCGTGCGCTGAAATTGTTGGCAAGTGGCAAGATCAATGTCAAACCGATGATTTCGGATACATTTGTCTTCGACGACAGTATCAAGGCGTTTGAACGGGCAGCCGAGCATCGCGCGCAAGACGTGAAGCTCCAGATCTCTCTCTAGTCGATTTGCGAGGTGTGAGCGTCAGCCTGTCCACTTTCGCCGACTGGTTGACGTCACCCCGCGAGTTGGAAACAGAGAAGGAGGCTCAGGTTGCGAAGAAAACCGTTGCGAGAAGTGATACCGGTCCCACTGGACCGGGGTGTGAGGAGCTACAAGCACGGTTACCCAAGCGAGGTGACCATCTGGCACAATCATCCCGAATACGAGTTGCATGCCATCCGGCGCACCAGCGGGCTCTGTTATGTCGGCACTTACAGTGGTCCATTCGAACCAGGCAATCTGGTCATGGCGGGACCCAATCTGCCTCACATGTGGGTTACCGATCGCAGTGGTTATGAAGAAGGAACCGAATTCGGTCATTTCATCCCGGACAGGGACGTGGTTGTACAGTTCAGCGAGGCCTTTGCAAGGGGCTGTGCTGATCTTCTGAGCGATGCGGCCGATCTGACGGAGCTGATGGAGTTGAGCACGGCGGGCATTCTGTTCTCCGATGCTACTTCGGCCCGGGTTGTCCCTCTGATGGACAAGCTGTCCAGCGCAAAGGGATCGTATCGGCTGGGGCTCTTCTTTGAGATCATCGGCCATCTGGCGGCTGACAAGGATCGAAAGATCTTGTCTGTCGAATGGCGAGCAACCCATTGCCAGCATCCAAAGCGGCTGGACAATATTCTGCGAAAGATCGCGGAAAACATAACTCGACCGGACTTCACCTGTTCGGAAATGGCGCGAAGGGAGAAGATGGAGTTGTCCAATTTTTCGCGTTTTTTCGAACGTCACATGAATTGCAGCTGTACGGAGTACATCAATCGTTTGCGGGTTTACAGGGCCTGTCAGTTACTGATCGAAACAGATGTGCGGATCACCGCAATCGCCTACGAAGTCGGTTATGGCACCCTATCCACCTTCAATCGGAACTTTCAACGCTTCATAGAGCTGTCACCAACGGCCTTTCGCGCCCAGTGGCGCGACGGTGACTTTTCGGCGATAGAAACGAAGTCAGCTTGACGGGGGGAATTTAAAAATGTTTGCAGGTATCGATTGCGGCACACAGGGCACCAAGGCGGTTATCATGAACCCCGATGGTGATATCCTCGGTGTCGGCTACGCGCCACACAAGATCATCGAGGACCCGAGCGGAAAACGCGAACAGGATCCGCAATGGTGGGTGGACGCGACCATCATCGCCATGCGCGGCGCGCTTGAGGCCGCCGGAGTATCAGGCGAGGCCATTCTGGGCCTATCGGTTTCAGGTCAGCAGCATGGGTTGGTGCCGCTCGGCAGCGATGGCCGTGTTCTGCGTCCTGCCAAGTTGTGGAACGACATCGAAACAGCACCGGAAAACGCTGACATGATCGCTCGCTTCGGCGGAGCAGCGGCCTATGAAAAGGCCATCGGTCTGGTGCCCTTGACCGGTTACACCCTGTCCAAGGTCCTTTGGCTTCAGAAAAACGAACCTGAAACCTTCGAGCAGCTCGGCTCCATGCTGTTGCCGCACGATTATCTCAATTACTGGCTAACCGGACGTCAGGTCGCGGAATATGGCGATGCATCTGGCACCGCCTATTTTGATATCCGTGAGCGCAAATGGTCCGAAGAGGTTCTGGCGCTGATCGACGGCGGCACTGGCCATTTGGCAAAATGCCTGCCAGAACTCATCGAACCGGACGCAATCGTGGACACGCTGACGAGCGAAGCGGCCTCTGCACTTGGCCTTAGTACTTCATGCGTGGTAGCCGCCGGTGGCGGAGACAACATGATGGGGGCAATTGGCACGGGCAACCTGAGCGAGGGGATTGTAACCCTGTCGATCGGAACCTCGGCGGCCGCCTATTCCCATTCCGATACGCCGGTCACCGATCCCAAGGGTCGCGTTGCTGCATTCTGTTCCTCAGACGGGGCATGGTTGCCATTGGTTTGCATGATGAATGCGGCCGAAGTCTCTTCCATGGCGGCAAGCCTCATCGGGCAGGACGTCAGGGCCATCAATACCGCACTTGCTTCTTGTCCTCCCGGAGCAAACGGCCTGACGGTCCTGCCCTTCCTGAGTGGAGAGCGCACTCCGGATCTTCCCAATGCAACGGGGTCGGTGCTTGGCATAAACAAGATCAACTTCAACCCGGACAATTTCCTGCGCGCCTTCACCGAAGGGGTCACCTTCGGCATGTTGGCCGGTCTGAAGCTCATTCTGTCGGGGCGGTCCTGTCAGGCAATCCACCTGATCGGCGGCGGCGCAAAATCCTCGGAATGGCGCCAGATGATCGCCGATGCCACCGGCGCTCAGGTATTGGTACCCAAATCAGAAGAAGGCGGAGCACTTGGTGCTGCGCTGCAGGCCCAGTGGGCCTGGCTGAAGCAGGCAGGAACACCCGCACCGCTTGCAGACCTGGCCGCCAAGGCCGTGGCACTGGATCCGGCCAAGACAGCCGATCCGATCGCTGAGCGCAAAGGTGCCTATGACGTGGCCTTCGGGCGCTACAGACAGGCTGTGCTCGACACCTATCAAACAGACGTCTTGTGAGGATCGGACCGATGACATCACCACTTCTAAAGATGACCAACATCACCAAACGGTTTGGTGGCGTTCACGCCCTCACGGACGGGAACCTCACCGTTCAGAGAGGTGAAGTGCACGCCCTTTGCGGTGGCAACGGCGCGGGCAAGTCGACCATTCTTGGAATTCTGATGGGTTTTCACAAGCCGGATACGGGCACCATCGAAATCGAAGGCAAAACAGTCCAATTCGACACGCCAATTCAGGCCCTATCCTCTGGCATCGCCATCGTGCAGCAGGAATTGAGCGGTGTGGCTCATCTCACCGTTGCTGAAAACATCTTTCTTGGCTCCGAGCCACGCAAACGAGGCTTCGTCGATTTCGACACACTCAACCGCGACGCAGCAGCCCTGCTCAAGCGCCTCGACTTCGATATCGATCCGCGCGCCATGCTCGGTGATCTGCCCGTTGCCACACAGCAGCTGGTTGAAATCGCCAAGGCCCTGTCGCACGGGGATGCGGACATCCTGATCTTCGACGAGCCGACATCGGCTCTGGGGGACAAGGATACGCAGCGCCTGTTCGAAGTGATCCGCGACCTGACCGCCGCAGGCAAGGGCATCGTCTATGTGACCCACCGCCTGCAGGAAGTCTTCGCCATTGCCACCAGCTATACGGTCTTCAAGGACGGGTCGACCGTGGCAGAAGGCAGCGTCGCTGACATCAACCGTGAGATGCTGATCGAAAGCATGATCGGCGGATCAGTCGATGGCGAGTATCACAAGGAAAATGTGCCGAGCAAGGACACGCTGCTTGAAGTGAAGAACCTCAGCCGCGGCAAGCATTTCAAGGATATTTCCTTTGCATTGAAGTCGGGCGAGATCCTCGGCGTTTATGGCCTTGTCGGCTCGGGTCGTACCGAGATCTTCGACACGATCTATGGGCTGGAGACGGCATCACAGGGCGAAGTCTACAAGAGCGGGCAGGCGTTGGAGCCCGGCAAGGTGGATGCAGCCATTCGCGCAGGGGTAACCTATGTCACAGAAGACCGGGCACGCAGTGGTCTGGTCCTCAAGGCATCGGTCGGCGCCAACCTGTCCCTGTCCAAGCTGCGCTTCATCAATACCCTTGGATTTGTTCGCCCTTCCGAGGAGAAGGAAAGCATCGATACGTCGATCCGCTCGATGAATATCAAGACCCCCTCCCCCGACCAGATAGTCTCCAACCTGTCCGGCGGCAACCAGCAGAAGGTGGTTCTGGGTCGCTGCCTGGCAGTGGATCCCGACGTGCTTTTGCTCGACGAGCCGACCCGCGGGGTCGATGTCGGTGCGAAGAAAGAAATCTACAGGCTGATCTCGACATTTGCAGAGCGGGGCGGAGCCGCGATCTTCGTGTCGTCCGACCTGGAGGAAATGCTGGGCATGTGCGACCGCATCCTCATTTTGCGCAACGGCGAGATCGTTGAAGAACTCGATCAGGCAAACGCAACCCAGAAGGCGCTTTTGATGGCTGCTGTCTAGCCACGCCGACGTCAACCAACCATTCATTGGCACGCCAGAAGAGATTGAACAATGTCCACGACAACCCCATCAAGTCCTTCCAAACCCAGCATCAACTTCAGCCGTTACGGCATCCTGTTCGCCTTCCTCGGTCTGTGTGTCCTGATCAGTGCAATCTGCCAGATCAGGGTCATGCAGGGGGTTTGGCCCGTCAACGTCTTCCTGACCGTCAACAACCTGATGCTGATCATGCACCAGATCTCGGTGAACGGGATTCTCGCCGTCGGCATGACATTCGTCGTCATTTCGGCCGGTATTGACCTCTCGGTCGGTTCGGTCCTTGCCTTCGCAGGCATCGTGGCGGCCTCGTTTGCGACGCGCTCGACCGGCATCACCGCCTGGAGCGGCATCTATTTCGTCGCAATCCCGTTGCTGGCCTCCATGGCAACCGGCGCGCTATGTGGCCTCTTGAATGGTCTGATCGTCAGCCGCTTTCGCATTCAGGCCTTCATCGCCACGCTGGGCATGCTGCTGGCTGCCCGCGGCATGACCATGGCGGTGACCGGAGGCAACCCGATTTCGGCGCTCAGCCCCTCTTTTCGCTGGTTTGGTACCGGGCGGCTCTTCGACGTCATCCCCGTGCCTGTCGTGATCCTGCTGCTGGTTTTTGCCGTGGCATGGGTGATTTTGAACAAAACGATTTTCGGCCGCTATGTCTATGCGGTTGGCGGCAATGAAAAGAGTGCCAGAACCTCCGGTATCAACACCACCGCCATCCTGACATGGGTGTATGTCGTCTCCGGCTTCCTTGCCGGGTTGGCAGGCATCATCCTCACGGCCAAGACCGGCTCGGCGCAAACCGCCGCCGGTACATCCTACGAACTCGACGCCATCGCGGCAGTCGTGATCGGCGGCGCCAGCCTTATGGGCGGTGTCGGACGCCTTACAGGCACGTTCTTCGGCGCCATGATTATCGGCGTCATGAACAACGGCTTGGATATTCTGGGCGTCGAAAGCTACTACCAATTGATTATCAAAGGCGCGTTGATCGTGCTCGCGGTAACCATCGACAGCCGCAGGCAGGGATAAGAGGACCTGTGGCAAACAACCCAAACAACACTGAGAGGAGACTCGTTATGAGTATGAAAGCGATTTTGGCTGGTTTGGGCCTTATGACAACTGTGACCATGTCAACCGGTATGGCACAGGCTGACGATAAAACCCGGATTGCCGTGCTGATGTATGGCAACAAGGCAGAATTCGTTCAGCTGATGGAACGCTACGCCAAGGAGCATCCAGCTGTGGTCTCGGGCGACGTGATCCTGACCATGTATGACGGACGCTATGACGCATCGGTCCAGAACGATCAGGGCCAGATGGCCGTTAACACCATGCAGGACGCCATCGTCATCAACCCCATGGACTTCGAAGCCAACATCGACGTTGTCACCATGGCCAACGATGCCGGCGTTCCGGTCGTTGTCACCAACGCCCGCCTCAACACCACCGAAATGACCTCTGAAGTCGTATCCGATGACGTCATGGGCGGTTATCTCGAAGGCAAGAACGTGATGGAAAAACTGGGTTGCAAAGGCAACGTGGTTATCATCGAAGGGCCGAAAGGTGGCTCAGGCGAAATCCAGCGCGGTCAGGGCAACGAAAAAGCCATTGCCGAGTGCCCGGAAGGGGCGGTCACTGTTCTCGAACGCAAGACCGCCAACTGGTCCCGTGCCGAAGCTCTTGATCTGATGCAGAACTGGCTGTCCAAACATCCCGGCGAAATCGACGGTGTGATCGGTCAGAACGACGAAATGGCTCTTGGTGCCATTGAAGCCATCAAGGCTGCTGGCCTTGACGTGAAGGACTTCGCCATCGCCGGTATCGACGGTGTGACCGATGCTCTTCGTGCTGTTAAAGCTGGCGAAATGACATCGATCCTGCAGGACGCTCGTGGCCAGATGCAAGGCAGCATCGACGTTGCTCTGCGTGCGGTCAAAGGTGAAGGCTACAAGCCGGAATCCGAAATCTGGAAACAGTATGAAGCGGACCTGTCCTGGGATGATGGCCAGAAAAACCGTTACGACATTCCATGGACCATCGTGACCAAGGACAATGTCGACAACCTGCTGAAAGACCGCAAATAAGGTCTTTGGACAGCGACGGGACTGAACAGCCCCGTCGCCCAGCTCTGACATATATGAGGGTTCTGATGGGCGTCATCAGAACCCTTTTTTGTGAGCCGAGCAAATGAAGCAACGGCCCACCTGAGAAGTGTCTGGGATCCGTTCGTGCCGGTCAAGGCGGACAAACGACCGGGCGCGTGTTGCTCCTGAGAATCGAGTTGCGCTCCTTGATCTCGCCGGATGCGGATCAAGGCCGCATCCTTGAAGTGTTGATAGCAAGCCACCGACACTGGACATCCATAAAAAGAGCAGCTAATAAACGTTACGTTATAACATTACATCAATCATGGACAACAATCTGATGCATTGGGCGTGATTGCATTCAAGGAGTTTTGACGTGTTTTTACAGTTCCATAGACCGTTCGGATCAAATCCTTCAGCTGGTTTTCATGAGACTGCGACAACGTGCGCCGATTAAATCCACAGATGTCCAAAACGCGCTCTTGTTTGAGCGGCAATATTCATCCAACCTAGAACAGCTGATGGTGTCTTCGAGAGTATGAACGTCCTCGGAGAAAAGGGAACACAGTGAGGTGATTGATTTCATCAATTCTGTGACTGCCCCCGCAACTGTAATTGGCGAGCGCACCCGAAAGGCCACTGAATCGAACGATTTGGGAAGGCCGGGAAGGCGTTGTGACCCATGAGTCAGGATACCTGCCATCATTCCATTCACCCATATCCGGTGCGGGGCGCGCCGAGAGGAGTTTGCAATGACGATTCTGCAGTCATCAATACCCAGCTTTCCAAATTCGCACCACCGATTTGAAGTCGGGCTCTAGAGCCGCACACCGTTTGGGAAATTCCTATCGGTCGTAGCTTTGCGTCACGGTCCGAGAGCAAGGGCGCGCGCCCTGAGCAATCTTTGCAGCTTCCCAAAGTCCGGCAGCTTTAAGCCTCCGTGCGCACGCTGTTCAGCGAGCGCTCCATTTCCCTTGTTATCAGGAATAGCTTTTTGTCGACGCCACACATAGACAAGCTGATCGCCAATCATCGACGCGAGGCTTTTCTCGCGTTCCTGCTTTTCTGTCTGGCTCTGGTGCTGGGCATTGTCTCGATTGGGATCGGGCCGGTTTATATCGATCCGCTGACCGTGCTGAATGTCGTTATCCAGCATGTGACCGGCGCAGACCCGGGGCCGGACTTTTCATGGGCTTTTGATGCCATTGTCTGGACCTCCCGTGCACCCCGCATCGTGATGGCCTTGGCCGTTGGCGCAACGTTGGCGGTATGTGGGACAGCCATTCAGTCGATGGTCCGCAACCCCTTGGCGGACCCATTCGTTCTGGGGATCAGTTCGGGCGCGTCCACGGGCGCAGCTTTTGCCATCACGGTCTGGGGAACCGCGGCCAGCAGTGCGCTCACGCTATCGGGCTTTGCGTTCGTTGGAGCCCTGTTTGCGATGGTGCTCGTCCTTGTCATTGGCGGGCGCTCGGGCGGCAATGACCCCTTGCGCCTGATCATGGTCGGCATAGCGATCGGCTATGCGTTGAATGCAGCCACCGGGTTTCTGATCTTTGCCTCGGATTCCCCTGAGGCAAGTCGGTCTGTCATGTTCTGGATGATGGGATCCCTTGCCAACACGCATTGGGAAATGGCTCTGGCCGCGATCCTCGTGGCCATCACAACCATCTTTCTTCTCGAAATTGCCGGGCGGCACCTGGATGCGATGGCATCGGGGGATGACACGGCTCTGGCTGTCGGCATCAAGCCTGAACGGGTGCGCCTCTATGTCATGATCATCGTCTCACTGAGCGTGGGTGTGATGGTCGCCGGGTCTGGAATCATCGGCTTTGTCGGCCTCGTCTCCCCCCACATCGGACGCATGCTGATCGGATCGCGTCACCGCATCCTGATCCCCGCATCCGCTGGCATTGGCGCCGTCTTCCTCGTCATCGCCGACATCGGGGCACGCAGTCTTTTCCCACCGCAGGAACTGGCCATTGGCGTGGTGACGGGCGTCACCGGGGCCCCCTTCCTGATTTTCCTTCTAAGCCGGATGCGTCGACGCTTCTCGGCCACGTCTTGAACCAATCGATCTCATGAGAGGAGACAAACATGCCCCACACAAAGATCGCTGCATTATGCGGTCTCGCCCTGATTGCTTTTTCTGGCAACTTTGCGACGCCTGCAAGCGCAGATGAGTTCCCTTACAGTTTTGACAATTGCGGCTCCGAGGTCACCATCAAGGCGGCGCCAAAGCGTATCCTCCTTGTCAACAACAGTGTGCTTGGAACATTGATATCGCTTGATGCTCTCGACCTGCTGGTCGGTCGGACCGCAGAACCGGTCGAAGGCGTCTATGTCGACGAGGTTGTCGAACAATTCAAGACCATTCCCCTTCTGTCAAAAAGCAGGAATAGCACAGGCGGATCTGTCATCTCGTTCGAAACCATTCTGGCAACAAAACCAGATCTGGTTCTGGCGCCTGAAAATGCGGCCGACCGTGAGTTGTTGGCCAAAAGCGGCATTCCTCTTTACAGCCCCCCGGCCTATTGCACGGACAAGTCAACGAGCCCGCAGGGCCGCGCGAACTTCGATTTTGTCTATGACGAATTGCTTGCCTTTGGTCAGGCCATCGGGCGCGCTGATCTGGCCAAGGATAAAGTTGCAGAGTTGAAAGCCAGTGTTCAGGCACAAGCCCCCGCAAAGCCGGGCGTCAATGGCACGGCAGTGGCTCTTTATGCGAGCGCGGGAGGAAAGGTACTCTACCCTTACGGTGCGCGAAGCATGGTCACGCCTGTGTTCGAAGCCGCTGGCCTCACCAATGTGTATGGCGAGACGGATGAGCGCGTGTTCGAAGGCAATGTTGAAGATCTGATCGCCAAGGATCCCGAAACAATCGTGATGCTCTATTCCTTCGGAGCACCGGAAGAATCAACGAAAACGCTCAAGATGATCCCGGCGCTGGCCGGTCTCCAAGCGGTTCGGAATGACCGGGTCATCGCCTTCCCGTTTGCCTATACCGATCCGCCGACCCCCATGTCGGTCAAAGGCGTCTCTGTTCTGCTTGACATGCTCAAAGAGCTTCAATGATCAGCGCGCGCAATCTGCATTTCAGCCGGGACGGGCACGTCATCCTCGACGATGTTGATCTTGACGTGCCCGACGGCGAAACGGTTGGCCTCGTCGGGCCAAACGGCAGCGGCAAGACAACATTGTTGCGTCTTCTTTATGGAGCAAGTGCACCTGATGAGGGGACGATCCGGCTGGATGGCACCGACATCACCGAGTTTCGTCAAAGGCAATTGGCGCGGCGCATTGCCGTGGTTCCACAAGAACGCCCCACGACCTACAGCCAGACACTGGCAGACATGGTCATGCTCGGTCGGATGCCTCATCAGGGTTTGATCAGCTCTCACACAAAGTCCGACTATAAAGCCGTGATCGACGCGCTTGATGAGGTCGGCTTGCTGCCCCTTGCAGAGCGTCACATCAATTCGCTGTCAGGGGGCGAAATGCAGCGGGCTCTTATTGCCCGCGCCCTCTGCCAACAGACGGATCATCTGTTGCTCGACGAGCCAACCAACCATCTCGATCTGCGCTACCAGCTCGATGTCCTCGCCATGATCCGCAATCTGGAAGGCACCAAGGTGGTCGTGTTGCATGATCTCAATCTGGCGGCGCGCTTTTGTGACCGGATTGCCGTGATGGCCAATGGCCGCATCGTGGCATCGGGGAAACCGGATCAAGTACTGCACGGGGATCTCATCCAATCTGTCTATCAGGTCTCGATGGTTCGCCTTCGTGCACCCGGTGGACAGGTTCATCTTTCTTTCGACAGGCTTTCTCAAGCCGCACCTAAAACGGAGCTACACTCATGACTGAAACAAAAGAACCTGTTCCTTCTGAACGGATGAACCAGGCTCAGTCTCTGCTCAAACGCTGGGATGCACAGCAGACCGGATTTATCCGCCACCGCGATTTGCGGTTCGAATCCATGGTCACCGTTATTCGGAGCATTTGCCAGAACAAGAAACCGCGCGTTCTCGATCTGGCCTGTGGTCCGGGCTCGCTCATCGGATTGCTGCTGAAGGCATTTCCGGACATCGAGATCATTGGCGCCGACAAGGATCCTCTGCTGATCGCAATTGCAAAGGATGTCTTTGGCGAGGATGATCGCGTCACCCTGCTGGAAGTCGATCTCGATTCACCTAGCTGGATGACTGAGATTTCGGGTGAATTCGATGCCGTGGTCAGCACGACCGCTCTGCATTGGCTCGAGCCCCCTATTCTCTCCCGCGTCTATTTCGAGATCGCAGATCTGATCCGGCCGGGCGGCGTCTTCATGAATTGCGATCACCTGCAATATGATGACCATGCCCAATCCACCTTCAAGGCGATCGCCAAACAGGACGACAAGGAAGCACAATCGGCCTCCTTCGATCATGGCGTCGACAATTGGGATCAATGGTGGCAAGCGGCAGAAGCGGTGCCTGATTATGCGTGTGCCGTCAGCAAGCGCAAAGTGATCTGGGAGAACAAGAACGACGCAAAACCCAAGGTGACGCTCGGCTATCACCTTGAAACCTTGCGCAGCGCAGGCTTTTCGCAAACAGGAACCGTCTGGCAATATCTGGACGACTATGTGCTTGCGGCCTTCCGGTAGTTTTTAAGTCCAGACACCGAGCCGCCACACTGCAAGGGTTTCCTTGCTTTGTGGCGGTTCGCTTACAATGCTTCACATGGTTTGCGGTTGGCGGCTGCTGTCTTTCTGGCAAAGATAAGCATTTGCACGTAAATTTGATTGCACCTTGTTTTGGTCACAGCTAAAACAGGAGAATGACGAGACTTGCACCACGCCTCATTCTTTTAGCCAGCCTGTTGATGGGATTCCTGATCCCACAGGTTTCGGCAGGTCTGGTCGGACTGGGACTTGTTCAGGCTCAGACCATCGTCATCTGCACCGGCAACAGCATTGAAACCATCACCATCGATGCAAATGGCAATCCGGTCAAAGCGAGTGAAAAATCACAGCATTGCACCATCTGTTGTGCATTGGTCGTCGCCTTTGCCCATCATGAGACACCAAGGCATCAAGGCGAAAGTGTTGTCGCTGGCCTGCTTGAGTTCGGCCATGCCTCCAGTCATGTCGCCACGCGCCTTGCCCGTGCTCCTCCCCTCGCATAACGCCTCCTATCCTTGAAATGAACCGCCAGACCATCGCACTTTTTGTGTGACGTTTGGCAAGAGACAGTTGCGCCTCAGCCAGAGACCGACCCGCATGCCTTATATGCAGATGGGCGACCGTGGCACTGAGCGCATATGCGAGACTTCCGCGCCCCAAACCAACTTGAAAGCGCGCCGGAAGCCTGGAGAGAGACCATGAAAACGACCTTGAAATCCGCTGCACTCACCGCATTCCTCGCCATTGCGGCAACCTCTGCATCCGCCCACGGTTACAAGCTGGGAGACATTTCCGTCCATCATCCCTATGCCATCGAAACCCCCAAGGTGGTTAAATCCGGTGGCGGCTACATGACCATCACCAACAATGGCGAGAAAGACGACGCCCTCGTTGCAGTCAAGGCGGACTTCCCGCAGGTCATGTTGCACAAGACCGAGATCAAGGATGGCGTCGCCACCATGCCGCATATGCCCAAAATCGTGGTGAAGGCCGGCGAAACCGTCACCTTCAAGCCCGGCAGCCTGCATGTCATGTTCATGGGCCTTAATGGAGACCCGTTTGAAGTGGGCGAAAAAATCCCTGCGACGCTGGTGTTTGAAAAAGCCGGTGAATTGGATGTCGTATTCAATGTTGAAGCCCGCAACGGCAAAGCCGAAGAGATGTCCATGGACCATTCTGGACATGACAAGTCCGATCCCCACGCTGAGCACAAGCACAAATAGGATCGGTCATGACAAACATTGATACGAATGCCGCGTGAGCTTCCCTTCTGGAAAGGAGCGGCACTCTTCGGGCTCGCCATTTCCCTGTTCTTCCCGCTTGCAGGGTTGGCACTGATCGGCGCGTTGTTGATCGACCTTGTCGTGGTGTCAAATCTGCCCCGGCTGAAGGCAGTGGTGAGTTAACCCGACATAACAGGACCGCTCGCGACAGGCGTTGCGGGCGGTCTCATAGAACCAAGAGTTTCAGCCAGAGCATGAAAATGGATGGGCTGGGTTATGCGTCTGAGTTGCTTGTTTGTTTTGGGTGCCTTTGCTAGGGTGCGCGGGCATGTGGTTCCGCAAGTAGAAGCGGATCAAAAGGGAACCCGGTGCGGACTACCCAACAGGGGCCAAAACCGGGGCTGCCCTCGCAACTGTAAACGGTGAGCAATCCTTCATTGCCACTGAGATCTTTGGATCTTGGGAAGGGAAGGAAAGCGCATGAACCGTAAGCCAGGAGACCTGCCACAGCGTCAAACCACGCAACCCGGACGAGGGAATCCGGCAGGAGAATATTTGGTGTACACCAAGCCGAACGCCAGCGCTCTTTAGGATACTTTCATTCTGGATAGACCCAGTGCCTATGTCACTGTGCTCCACCCAGCTTCGCCATCTTGATCAGTTAGCCAGCGTTCCACTGTTTCTTTGCCAGATTCAAGGTCTCGACTTCTTTTGACTTTGGATATCAAAAATGAATCTCAAATTTCAAACCCCATACGCTGCTGTCTTTGCCGTCGCTGTTCTGACATCAGCCCCTTTTTGCTCGGTGTCATGGGCTGAGGACACGCAATACCCGGTCACGATCGAGAATTGTGGCTATGAAACCACCTTCGAGGCAGCTCCAACCCACGCGGTTACCTTGAGCAACAACGCGACGGAAATGATGCTGGCACTCGGCCTTGAAGATCACATGGCCGGCACATCCTACATGGCCAATCTGACGATCAGCCCGAACTATGCCGAAGCCTACAAAAAAGTACCGATCCTTTCGCCTCTCGTGGCGACCACAGAACAGCTGATCGATGCTGAGGCTGATTTCGTTTATGCCGGTTACCCCGACGGCTTCAGCAAGAAGCGCCATTCGCGCGAGCAGCTTCAGGATCTGGGCATGAAGACCCACATGAACACCGAAGGCTGTAATCTGGGCAAATATGGCTTCGAGCAGCTCTATGCTGAGATCCGCACCATTGCCAAGATCTTCAACGTCAAGGATCGTGGCGAAGCACTGATCGAGAATCTGTCTGCCCGCGTCGCCGATATCGAAGAGAAGCTCAAGGACGTCGAGCCCGTTTCGGTCTTCATTTTCAATGGTGGCGAATCCGCTCCCCGCGCTGTGTTGGGCAACACCATGCACTCCACCGTCGTTGAGCTTGCCAAGGGAAAGAACATCTTTGGCGAGATGCCCAAACGCTATGGCACCGTCGCCTGGGAGCAGATCGCGGAGCGCGACCCGACCTTCATTGACGTTTTCTATTCCGGAACGGCAAGCGGCAAGGTCGTCGACAATCCGACCAAGGATTTGGGCGACGTGCGCATCAGCATTCTAAAATCCAATCCCACGATTGCCGAGACGACCGCCGTCAAGCAAGACAATTTCGTCACAATTGACTCCGTCATGGGACAGCCCGGTCCCAGCTCCGTTCGCGCATTGGAGCGTCTTGCCAAGGCGTTCCACCCTGAAGCCTTCAAATAAGGGCTGAATTAGCGGTGGCCTGATATCGGGCCATCGCCAATCCCTTGAAGAAAATCATGTCGATTTTTCCAACAAAAAGCGCCGCCGAAACCGACCGGCAAGCCCAATTGATTGCCGCATTGCAAACGCCAGCATCAGCGGCTCAGATCGGGGCAAAAGACCTGTCTGCGTCTGCTCAATCTGAGCGTCGGTCGATTGCCCGGCGGCAGTATATTGTTGTCCTTTTGGGGCTTTGCTTGTTGTTGGTGCTCATGGCCCTTGCGGGGCTCATGCTCGGCTCGGTTCATATCCCGGCAACGACAGCGATCAAGATACTGGCCAATGCACTCTTGGGCGATAGCGTGATCACCCCTGACTGGCGCCACGCCCACGAAGTCATCGTCATCCAGTCCCGCATCCCGCGCGTCGTCTTGGCAGCCATTGTTGGCGGAAGCCTTGGGGCGACCGGCATGACCATTCAGGCAATCGTGCGCAATCCCCTGGCTGGCCCGAGCATTCTGGGGGTGTCTTCGGGGGCTGCGACCGGGGCGGTGATTGTCATGCGCTGGGGCCTGATCGGCTTTGGCGTCTTCACCCTTCACATATCCGCGTTTCTGGGCGGCTTGATCACTTTGGCGATTGTTTTCTGGGTGGCCAGAACCGGCGGACAAATCACGCCGACGCGCCTTGTTCTGGCAGGGGTCGCCATGAGCGCCATCCTCTCGGCACTAACGAGCATGATCGTCTTGACCTCGCCCGACCCGCAATTGGCCTCACGGGTTTTGTTCTGGACACTGGGTGGCTTTGGCACGGCGCAGTGGAAGCTCCTGCCTTTGCCAACCATCACGCTGTTCGTCGGCCTCATCATCATGCTGCTGCAAGCAAGACGCCTCAATCTCCTATTGGCCGGAGATGAGAGCGCCATTGCCTTAGGACTTGATGTTGCCCGGTTTCGTAAAGTGATGTTTCTGCTGACCGCAGCTCTCACCGGCATCATGGTCTCGCTGGCAGGTGTGATCAGCTTCGTTGGCCTCATCATGCCCCATATCGTTCGGTTTCTGGTGGGCGCTGACCATCGGCGGGCCTTGATCGCGGTGACCTTGACGGGGGCGAGCTTCACGGTGGCCGCAGACCTTCTTGCCCGCACGATCATCTCACCGCTCGAGCTACCGGTTGGCATTGTCACGTCTCTGGTCGGAGGGCCATTTTTCATCTGGCTGCTGCGCCGGGACGCAAGATCACAGGGACTGCCGAAATGACGATTGAACCCGGCACTCTACTGATGGACAAGGTGACCTACGAGGTCGGCACTGCCAAGCTTGTCGACAATGTCTCGCTTGAGGTGTACGCAGGCGAGATCGTCGGCATTCTGGGCCCCAATGGCGCCGGGAAATCGTCGCTGCTTGGCACCATCTATCACCTCAATCGCCCTTCGGCGGGAAGTATCACGGTCAACGGCAAGGATGTCTGGCAACAGTCAACCGAATGGGTCGCGCAGAATATCGGCGCGGTGTTGCAGGACATGCCGACGGACTTTCCCCTGACGACACGGGACATCATCGCAATGGGGCGCTCAGCCCACAAACGCTTGCTGTCTCCTGACACACCCCATGATCACAGGCTCATCGACAGTGCGATCGAGTTGCTCAATCTCGGCCCCATGCAAGACCGGTCTTTCTCGACCCTGTCGGGCGGAGAGCGTCAACGCGCCCTGCTCGCCCGGACGCTTGTGCAGCAGCCGCGCATCCTTGTCCTTGACGAGCCCACCAACCATCTCGATATCCACCATCAGCTACAGTTGCTGCAGCTTGTGAAGTCATTGAAAACAACGGTCATCGCAGCCCTGCATGACCTCAATCTGGCTGCCGTCTTCTGCGATCGATTGTGTATCCTGAACAAAGGCCAGTTGGTCGCATCGGGCACGCCCGAAGCGGTGCTGACGAAAGAGCTTTTAAGGGACATCTATCGGATCGACGCCACAATCGATAGGCACCCGACAACAGGGCACCTCTGGATTTTCCCCTACTAGCATTAGCCGCGCTGGTCCTTGCCGAAGCGTAATACCAAGGGCGTGAAGTTCTGACTCTTTAGGGATTCCATTTTTAGCACTGGCGTGATTCAACATGGCAAAGGAGATTTTGCCATGTCTGCCGCTTTGATTCTTAGCGATGCTTTTGACGCCGA